>Ga0256843_1000022_pt1 | contig 128164 bp, 121 predicted proteins | sample AlvinellametaG_FD_191572 | JGI IMG/M metagenome (GOLD analysis project Ga0256843, IMG submission 191572) | Pompeii worm associated microbial communities from hydrothermal vent at the East Pacific Rise, Pacific Ocean - Alvinella | ecosystem: Host-associated > Annelida > Integument >... | reverse complement strand
CTAGGAATCTCTCCTGCAACGATCTTACAAAAAATACACATTAAAATTTCCTTTATTAAAAATTTTTGAAAGATTATATCACATTCAATCCCACTATTTAGTATATTTTTGCTAAAATCCCACAAAATATAAGATAATTGAATAGAGGTTATTTTGAAACATTTAGAAGATAAAATATCTGACGCTGAAACACTCGAAGCTTTAGAAAAAATCCGTATTGAGCTTTTTGGGAAAAAAGGGGCATTAGCCGCTGAATTTGCCAAACTCAAAGATGTCCCTGGACCTGAAAAAAAAGCTTTTGCAGAGGGGCTTAACCAAAGTAAAGCCAATCTACAGAAGCTTTATGACCAGAGGTATGAAGCACTCAAAAAAGAGGAGATTGAACGTATTTTACGCTCCGAAGCGATTGATGTCTCTCTCTACTCTAACCTCCAAGCCAAAGGAGCACTACATCCTGTTATGGCAACCATGGATAAGATTATTGATTACTTTGTTGCATTAAACTTCTCGGTAGAAGAGGGACCACTTATCGAGGATGATTTTCATAACTTTGAAGCACTCAACCTCCCAAAGAATCACCCTGCTCGTGAGATGCAAGATACCTTTTTCTGTCATGATGGTGCTGTACTTCGCACCCATACCTCTCCTGTACAGATTCGTACCATGCTGGCACAAAAACCACCCATTCGTATGATTGCTCCAGGGGCAGTCTTTCGAAAAGATTATGACCTTACCCATACCCCCATGTTCCATCAGGTCGAAGGGCTTGTGGTGCAAGAAAAAGGAGAGGTGAGCTTTGCCAACCTCAAATCGATTCTCTCGGACTTTTTACGCTATATGTTTGGTGAAGTTGAAGTACGATTTCGTCCAAGCTTCTTCCCCTTTACTGAACCCTCTGCAGAGGTAGATATTTCGTGTATTTTCTGTCAAGGAGAGGGGTGTCGTGTCTGTTCACATACAGGCTGGCTAGAGGTGCTTGGATGTGGTATTGTTGATCCTAATGTCTTTAAGGCTGTTGGCTATGAGAATGTCAGTGGTTATGCCTTTGGATTGGGTGTAGAAAGATTTGCAATGCTATTACACAAAATTCCCGATCTTAGAATGCTATTTGAGGGAGATACAAGACTACTGGAGCAGTTTAGATGATCGTTACAAGAACATGGTTAAATAATTTTATAGATATAAGTAATGTGAGTGATGCAAAACTCTATGAGACACTCAACAGTATTGGACTCGAAGTTGACAATATCAAAACCTATACCATTCCATCCAAAGTGGTAGTAGGACGCATTCTCTCTTGCGAGAAACACCCCAATGCTGACAAATTAAATATTTGTCAAATTGATACAGGCGATGGGGTTCATCAGATCGTTTGTGGTGCAGCCAATGTGGTTCATGCACAATATGTAGCAGTAGCCACCGTTGGTGCCAAACTTGGAGAGGATTTCGAGATCAAACATGCTACACTTCGAGGTGTCGAGAGTGCAGGAATGGTCTGTTCTGCTTCGGAGTTGGGACTACCAAATATTGGCGATGGGATCATGATACTTGATGAGAGCATCGGTGAATTAGTTGTAGGAAAAGAGCTTAATGAATATAAAAAAGTCGCCGATACAGTAATTGAAATTGAACTAACCGCCAACCGTGGTGACTGCCTTAGTATCCATGGTGTGGCACGCGATCTTAGTGCCGCACTTGATATCCCCATGAAACACTTTGACTACGAGAGCCAGAACCAAGAGAAGATTGGTCTTGCTCGTGAAGCAGAGCTTAAAACCCCCAACAATGTTCACGGTTCACTCAAATACATGATGGCAGATGTCAAAGAGGTACATGATGCACTCATTTTTACCCTTCGACTCGCTTTTATTGAAGCGATTCAAGAGAATGCCATCTCTAATATTATTAAATATGTTACCCACACCACAGGGGTCATTCTGCGTGCATATAAAACCCGTGATCTCCTACAAAAAGAGGGAGATAAAATCACCATTACCGCTTCTATGAAAGATGAGCTTACCTACATCGAAGCCAATGGAAAATTCCTCTCTATTTTGGGCGTTTCTCAAAATGAAGCCAGCAGAGCTGATGATAAAACCGTCAAAGTACTCTTTGAAGCGAGTTACATTGAACCACACCTTCTTGTCGATGCAGTTGCCAAGAAGAAACTTCCTACCGATGAACTCTTTTACAACAGCTCACGTGGAAGTGAACCTGACCTGACTTTTGGATGCAAATACCTTATGTATCTTCTTGAGAGCTACAGTGGATGTAACTTCTTTGATGGTTCCCTCTCTTTTGAAGAGGAGGTTGAACCTAAGATTATTACCATCAGCGAACCTGAAATCTCTAATCTTATTGGACAAAAAATTGACAAAAGTGAGATTCTTAGAATTCTCAATGCTCTTGGGTTTAGAGTCCACAACTCCTCTGAGGAGATTATTGGCATTATCGTACCCCGATTCAGACACGATATCGAAAATATCCAAGATGTTGCCGAAGAGGTACTCAGAATTGTGGGTATTAACAATATCCAAGCCAAACCACTTAAATTCTTTGAGGCTCAACGGATTACCCCTGCGTCCAAACGCTACCAAACCAAAAAAGAGCTTCGACAACGGGCGACTGCTGCAGGATTTTTTGAGAGTATCTCTTATGCCTTCTCCGATCGATCACTTTTAGAGAAGTATGGTTTCCCTCTTGTTAAAGAGGAGCTTGATATTATCAACCCAATTACCGAAGATCTCAACACCTTACGCAGTACAATTTTAATCAATCTTCTCCTTGCTGCCAAACGTAATGTAAGCTACTCTAAACGTACTACTGCACTCTTTGAGATTGGTACAATTTTTGATGAGAACCGCCAAGAGCATGAACGCTTTAGTCTTATCTTCTCTGGTCAAGAAGAGTCTGAAAGTGTCTGCAATCAAGGAAAACCTAACAACATTAATTTTGAGAGCTTTGTCAAAAAACTCTCTGCTATTCTGGGTAATTTTCAACTCAGAAGCAATACCATAACCAACGCTCTTATTCACCCCTATCAATCGGCTGATATTATCATCAATGGGTCAGTTTGTGGATACCTCTCCAAACTTCACCCTACCGTAGCAGAAGCGTTTGATCTAGGAGAGAGTTTTATTGCAGAGATTGATTTTGAAGCTCTAATGCCTCAACATATCAATGCTAATCCTATCTCCAAATTTCAAGGGGTCTATAAAGATCTAAGCCTTGTGGTAGATAAGAATATTCCCTTTAACCAACTCTCAACGGTTATTGATGCTTTAGCACTACCACTACTTAAAAAATGTTACCCCATTGATCTCTACGAAGATGAAAGTCTCAAAGAACAAAAGAGTATTACCCTTCGTCTCTTTATCCAATCTCTTGAAGATACCCTTCAAGAGGAGGCAATTGAAGAGACCATCAATAGTATTCTAGAGGCACTCAAAGAGCACTATGGAGCCACACTTCGATGAGAAAAGCGACCATAAAAGAGCATACCCAACCCTTTGCGTTGATATGCGAAGAGATTGCACCTGACAAATCAATCTCTCACCGTTGTGCAATGTTTGCACTCCTAAGTGACCAACCCTCGGAAATTGAAAACTTTCTACTAGGAGAGGATACCCTCTCCTCTTTAAACATTGCCAAGCAACTCGGTGCAGAGATTAACCAAAAAGGGAGCCATATTAAAATTACCCCTCCTCAAAAGATTACAGAGCCTGACGATGTACTCGATTGTGGAAATGCAGGTACAGGGATGCGTCTCTATGCTGGACTATTGGCGGGTATTGAGGGTTCTTTTATTCTAACAGGAGATCAGTATTTACGTGCAAGACCCATGCGTCGTGTTACCCAACCACTACGTGACATTGGTGCAAAGATTGATGGTAGAGAGCATGGAAACCTTGCTCCACTTGCCATCAGGGGTGGAGCATTGAGCCCCTTTCGCTACCACTCGCCTATCGACTCGGCACAGGTTAAGTCCGCACTGATTCTAGCTGCCCTACAAGCCGATGGTATAAGTTACTACAAAGAGAACCTACTCTCAAGAGACCATACCGAACGCATGCTTCGTGGAATGGGAGCGACCATTCAAACCAATACCCAAGGGTGGGTTGAGATTCATCCCATGAAACAACCACTTAAACCACTCAAACTTCGTGTACCCGCCGACCCCTCTAGTGGGTTTTTCTTTGCCGTTGCCGCTGCCATTACACCACAAAGTCATACGACCATTCGTAATGTCACCCTTAACCCTACCCGTATTGAGGCATACAAAATACTCCAACGTATGGGTGCAAAGATTGAATTTATAGAAAAAGAGAATATCTATGAACCCATTGGAGATATTCATATTGCCTACAACGGTCAACTGCAAGCTGTCACCGTCGAAGAGAACATCGCATGGCTGATCGATGAGCTCCCTGCTCTCGCTATTGCCATGGCAACAGCAAAAGGAACCAGTCTGGTCAAAAATGCCCAAGAGCTTCGGGTCAAGGAGAGTGACCGAATTCGTACGGTTATTGATGGACTTAACCTGTGTAAGATTCCCACCAAAGAGTTTCAAGATGGTTATGAGATCACAGGAGCAACCCTACAGCCTGCTACCATTAACAGTCACGGAGATCATCGTATCGCCATGAGTTTCGCTATTGCAGGTATTCTTTGTTCCATGGAGATCGAAGATATTGACTGTATTGATACCTCATTTCCCAACTTTTTTGAAATTCTCAAAGAGATTACAGGAGTTTCTTTATGAAAATACAACTTGCCTCGAGTTATGGCTTTTGCTATGGTGTAAAACGAGCCATTGATATTGCTGAGAAACATGAAAACAGCTTAACTTATGGTCCACTCATTCATAATAAAGATGAGATTGATCGTCTCAAAAATAACTTTAACATTGGACTTGCCGAGAGCATCCAAGATGTTCAAGCCGAAGACACCGTAGTTATCCGTACCCACGGTATCCCAAAAGATGAGCTTGAAGTCCTTAAACAGCAAGAAAATAAAGTGATTGATGCAACCTGTCCTTATGTAACCAAACCACAAAACATTGTCAAAGAGATGAGCTCAAAAGGTTACTCCGTTGTGATCTTTGGAGATAAAAATCACCCCGAAATCAAAGGGGTTGTAAGTTATGCCACCACCAATGATGCGTTTATTGTTCTTGATAAGGAGGAGCTTCAATCTCTTCCTCTAAAAAGTAAAGTGGCTGTAGTGGCACAAACCACCCGAAAACCAGAGGATTTTCTCACCATTGTTAATGCGTTGATTCTTGACCACAAAGAGGTACGGGTCTTTAACACCATCTGTAACGCTACCTTCGAAAACCAAGATGCTGCGGCTGACCTAGCAAAAGAAGCGGATATAATGATTGTTATTGGAGGGAAACACTCCTCTAATACCAAACAACTTCATAGTATTGCAAGCCATGGCTGTAAAGATAGCTATCTAATAGAGAATGAATCCGAACTAGATCCCCGCTGGTTTGAAGAGAAAAAACTCTGCGGAATATCTGCTGGAGCCTCCACTCCTGATTGGATTGTGCAAAATGTTATCAATAAAATTCAGGAATTAACAGAAAAAATCTAGAAATCGTTCAAGAAAATATCATCTTTTTTCATTTTGTATTAATCAAAAAAGAGTATAATTAGCCCAAAATTAGGCTAGGCAAGGATTAGTAAGTATGATGAAATTCGAAGATATCGAAGTAGAAGATGTAGATTTTGGAGCGATGCTCGAGGAGTCGTTTAAAAAATCGGATTCAAGTAGTGATTTAGTAGATGGTGTTATTGTAAAAATTGATGAAAATGAAAATCAAGTTGTTGTTGATGTAGGTCGCAAAAATGAAGCATTTATGTCACTTGATCAGATCCGTGATGAAGACGGTGAGATCATGTTTAAAGAGGGTGACACCATCTCTGTTGTAATTACAGGATTCAGAGGAGAACGCCCAAATATCTCTTATGAACTCGCAGAAAAAAGAGCTGCGTTGGCTGAATTTATCGAAGAGTATGACGAAGAAGAAGAGTACATTATCGAAGGTGAAATCACCAAGAAAAACAAAGGTGGTTATGTTGTTGATGTTTCAGGACTAGAGTTCTTTATGCCAAGAACACTCTCTTATATCTCTCACAAAGTAAACCCTATTGGTAAAAAAGTAAAAGCCCTTATTGTAAAAGTTGACAAAGAGAAAGGGAGTGTTGTTGTATCACGAAAAGAACTTATCGAACGTGAAAAAGCAGAAACTCAAGAGATTGTCGATAAACTCTTAGAAAATAAAGCCGTAGTACGTGGTGTTATCAAAAAAATCACCTCTTATGGTATGTTTGTTGATGTAGGAGGTATGGATGGATTGGTTCACTACTCTCAAATCTCTCACAAAGGGCCTGTTAACCCATCCAAATACTATAAAGAGGGTGATGAAGTTAATGTTGTTGCCATTGATTACGACAAAAAGAAACGTCACCTATCACTCTCTATTAAAGAGGCAAGTACCGATCCATGGAAAGAGATCGACAACACCTTAAGAGCAGGTGATACCGTCAGTGTAACCGTTTCAAACATTGAACCTTATGGTGCCTTTGTTGATCTTGGAGAGGATCTTGAAGCATTCCTTCACGTTTCAGAAATCTCTTGGGATAAAAACGTTAAACACCCTAAAGACTACATTGAAATCGATCAAAAAATCGATGTTGAAATTATTGAAATCGATAAACTTCAACGAAGACTTCGTGTTAGTCGAAAAACACTATTGCCTAAGCCTATCGATCAGTTTGCTTCTGCCAATAAAGTTGGTGATGTGGTAACAGGAACTGTCTCTTCGATTACAGATTTTGGTGCCTTTATTAAACTTGGTGCGGTTGAAGGACTTCTTCATAACCAAGAGATCTCTTGGGACAAATCGGTTAATGCCAAAGATGTCCTTAAGAAAGGAGATGAAGTTGAAGTTAAAATTATCAAGATTGATCGTGCTAATGGTAAAGTCTCTCTTAGTAAAAAAGCTTTAGAGCCTTCTCCAATTACTGAGTTTGCTAAAAACCATAAAGTAGGTGATATTGTTGAAGGTGTGGTAAAAGACAAAAAAGACTTTGGTATCTTTATCTCTCTTGAAGATGGCGTAGATGCCCTCCTTCGATTGGATGATCTTGGACCACTCAAAGAGGATGAAATTGAAAAAGGTCAAACCATTCGTGCGGTAATCTCTTTCTTGGATGCTAAAAATGATAGAATCCGTGTTTCGGTAAGAAGACTTGAGCGACAAGAAGAGCGAGAAGCCCTTGATCAACTGAACAAAGAACAAGATGACAGCATGACGCTGGGTGATGTACTAAAAGATCAACTTAAACGATAAGGTTCCATAAGAATGTCTAAACTTACTGTTGTAGTTTGCGACCATATCCACCAATCAGGGTTGGATATTCTCGCTAATGATACTGAAATTAACCTAATCAATGCTGCAGATGAGCCCAAAGAGAGGCTCATCACCGAATTTATCCCTCAAGCAGATATTGCTATTACTCGATCATCTACTGATGTGGATGATTTTTTCTTAGAGCATGCCCATAAAGTTAAAGCCGTCGTTCGTGCAGGTGTTGGTGTGGATAATGTTGATATCCAAGGGTGTAGCAAAAAAGGTATTGTGGTGATGAATGTCCCCACTGCCAATACCATTGCAGCGGTTGAATTAACCATGGCACACATGCTCTCATGTGTACGTCAATTCCCTTATGCCCACAACAACCTTAAACTTGATCGTGTCTGGAGACGACAAGATTGGTATGGGACAGAGCTCAAGGATAAAAAACTTGGCATCATTGGTTTTGGAAATATCGGATCACGTGTAGGGAAACGAGCCAAAGCTTTTGAGATGGATGTATTGGCTTATGACCCCTATATTGACTCAACCAAAGCAACAGACTTGGATATCGGATATACCCGAAATTTTGATGATATTTTAGCATGCGATATCATTACCATCCATACCCCTAAAAACAAAGAGACCATTGGTATGATTGGCAAAGAAGAAATTGCCAAAATGAAAGATGGTGTGGTACTGATTAACTGTGCACGGGGTGGGCTCTATGATGAAGAGGCACTTTTAGAAGGGCTTCAGAGTGGTAAGATCCACATGGCAGGAATCGATGTGTTCAACAAAGAGCCTGCTACCGATCATCCACTGCTTGATCTTAATAATGTTACGGTTACACCTCACCTTGGTGCCAATACCAAAGAGTCACAACGAAACATTGCCACTCAAGCAGCAGAAAATGCCATTGCTGCGGCAAAGGGGATTGCATTTCCTAATGCATTGAACCTACCCATTAAAGAGAGTGAACTTCCTGAGTTCCTCAAACCCTATCTTGAACTTATTCAGACCATGGGACACATGTCTGCACAAGCGACAAAGTCGCCTGTTAAGAGCATCAAGATCAGTACCGAAGGAAAAGTAAGTGACTACATTGACTCGCTTACTACCTTTGCTACTGTTGGCATTCTAAAAGAGTCTCTTGAAGATGCCGTTAACTATGTTAATGCTGAGTTTGTAGCTCAAGAGCGTGGTATTGAAATCCAAAAGAGCACCAAACGTACTAGCAGTGGATTCGATAACAAAGTCACCATCAAACTCACCACAGAAGATCGTATCTTTGTGGTTTCAGGTACTGTCTTTAATGATAACGATGGTCGAATTATCGAGATTGATGGACACAAACTTGACTTTAAACCTAAAGGGAGCATGATCTTCTTTAGAAATACCGATGTCCCTGGAGTTATCGGTGACGTTGGTCATATTATGGCAAGCAACAATGTTAATATTGCCGACTTTAGACTGGGTCGAGACAACAATGGACAAGCACTTGCCGTCGTAAAAGTAGATGGGGATATCAACAAAAAAGTATTAAATGAGCTTTCTGAACTAGAGACGTGTCTCAGTGTCTCTTATGTCTCTATCTAAATCCAATACATTCTAAGATACTCACCTCGTGGTGAGTATTTTTTATTAACATCCTCACTTTTATTCAACAAAAATTATAATTATTATAGAAATTAATTTTTCAATTAAGAAATGTAGATATAATAACTCAAAATCAAGTTGGGTTTTACCATTTATTACTTGTGAAATTTAACAGACAAAGGGAAAAAATGCTAATTAGAAAGTCTTTGGTACTTCTTATATTACCACTTGTACTTGCAGCGAATGAACCAACTCAACCTATTGAGAATCTTTCGCTAGAGAAAGCACTTGAATTGATGAAAAAGGATAACCTAGAGTTAAAGATTTCTAGATTCGATGAACAGATGAAAGCTTACGATCATGCCGTAGCCAAAGGAAACCGCTACGGAAAACTTGATCTAACGCTAGAGGCGGCACGTTCCAATGATGCGGGGAATGTCTTTGGATTTAAACTTAAAAGTCGTGAAGCCAATTTTGGAGATTTTGGATTCAGTGACTTTATGGGAGCCATTGGTGCAGGAGCACAACAGGCCAATGGAGATTTTGGTGCATTCTCTCAAGGATTAGCCCAAGAGGGGGGAAATATCCTTGCATTACAACCCGATGATCTAAACTACCCTGATACACGAAACCATTTCCAAACCACACTTAGCTACATGGTGCCACTCTATACAGGAGGAAAACTTGACCAATACGGTAAGATCACTCAAGCCCTTCATCGTATGAGTCAGCTTGATAGCTCTAAACTCTTAAATGAAAAGATCTATCAAGTTACCAAAACCTTTTACGACATCTCTTTGGTACATCAATACATTATCAATCTGAATAATATTATTGACAACATCACTCGACTTGAAGAGATTGTTGTTAGTATGCAAGAGGAGGGATTTGCTAAAGAGATCGATCATCTCGAAGTTCAAGCACGTAAAGCCGAAGCCCAAAGCATGCTTAATCAAGCAAAGTTCAATAAGGAACTTGCCTACCAGTACCTCTCATTTTTACTTAACAGCGATGTAAAATCTATTCAGTATGTTGATAAAATGATTCCTATTCCAAACATTGAAAAAGAGAAAGTACAAGAGAACAATCTCGACATACAAAAAGCCCAACTTGGACTCAGCATTACCGATATGGCAATTGCCCTTCAGGAGGCAAGTTTTCTACCAGAAGTAGGTGCCATGGCAGAGTATGGATCAGCAGATAATGATCCATTTAATCGCTTTTTTGAAAAAGATTTCTATACAGTAGGAATTCAAGCCAAATGGAATATCTTCAATGGTAACATAGACAAAAACAACCTTGAGCGTGCTAAAGTTGAAAACATGAAGGTTCAAGAGCAGGTCAATCTTGCAAAAAAGGGAATCTGCCTAAAGGTTAGAAAGACCCTTACCAATATTAAAAGTAAAGAGGCCGATATCCATAGCCTAGAGACACAGCTTGAGTTTGCCCATAAGGTTTACGAAACCTATAAAGAGCAGTACAAAGAGGGAATTAGTTCCATTTCGGATGTCTTAATTAAACAATCCAAAGAGCTTGAGGTACTGCTCAAACTTTTAACGGCAAAAAATGATTATAATGTCAAAGTTTTTGAATTGAAAAACATCATCAATGAGGGAGAAACACTATGAGAAAATTAACACTAGCACTACTGTTGGCTTTAAGTTCACTGCATGCCATTGAGCTTAACCTATCGGGTTCGGTTATCTCTGATAATCAAAAAATGATTACCAGTCGATATATGGGTATTGTAAAAAAGATGAAAGTCGCCGAAGGGGATATTGTCAAAAAAGGACAACTTCTCTATGAGATCGACTCCAAAGAGATTGATGCAAAAAAAGAGCAAGTTGAATTGGGAATCTCCCAAGCACAACTGGCACTTCAGATGAATAAGAACCAATATAATAACGTTCTTTTGAACCTTGGACGCTATCAACGTCTTTTCAAAAAAGGAATGGTCTCAAAGTATGAACTAGAGAACCTAGAACTTGCTGCTAAAAACATGAAAGATATGATTTTGATCTCTAAAAAGCAGGTAGCACAAGCCAAAGCGATGAAGGAAGAGGTAATGAATCAATACAACTACCTCAAGCTTCGTGCTCCCAACAACGGGGTTATTATCGCTAAAAAACTTAGTGTTGGAGAGATGGCAATTCCTGGTATGCCAGGGGTTATTTTGACCGACCTTAGTAAACTTAGTATTATTGTTGAGATTGCCGAGAATGATCTCAAATACATGAACCTAGGAAAAGAGGTTCAAGTTGAAGTTCCTTCGGTTAATTTCCACTCCAAAGGAAAAATCTATTCTATTATTCCAAACTCCAACCCCATGACCCATAAATTTAAAATGAAAATTAAATTTGATACCAAAGGTAAATCAATCTATCCTGGTATGTATGCAAAAATTCATATTAAAGGTTAAGAATGGCAAAAAAACCTTACCAAGTTAAAGATATTGCAGGAAAGTTGGCATTGGGATTCCTTCGGAATCCACTCACTGCCGTCTTAGGAATTGTGCTTCTTGCACTGGGATGGATTGCACTCTCAACCATGCCTAGAGAGGAGGATCCTCAAATTGCTATCTCAGGAGGAGCGGTGATCGTTGCCATGCCTGGTGCAAGCCCTGCAGAGGTAGAAAACGTTATTATCAAACCCTTAGAGCGAAAACTTAGAGAGATTCAAGGAATCGAACACATCTATGGCATGGCAATGGATAATGTGGGAATTGTCAATGTTATGTACTACATTGGTGAAGATCGAGAGGACTCTAACCTAAAACTCTATGATAAAGTAATGCAAAATATGGATCAGATGCCCAAAGGGGTTATGCAACCGCTGATTAAGCCCTTTGATATCGATATTGATGTTCCCATTATGACCATTGCTTTTTACAAAAAAGATGGATCAACCATCTCAATGGTAGACCTTACAGAGAAGATTAAAAACCTTCAACAAAAAGTTAATGCCATTGATAATGTAGCAAAAACCACCCTACAAGGAGCCCATAAAGCACAATTTAATGTCGAAGTAGATATGGGAAAACTCTCTGGATATCACCTCTCTATGGGACAATTAATGCAAGCGATTCAATCCTTGGCAGTCAATGTTCCTGATGTCAAAGGACGTACTCAAGATGGTAAGTTGGTTATCTTTGGTATTGCCAATGCCATCACAAGCGTAGAGGATGTTAAAAATGTCATGGTTGCTAACTATATGGGATCGCCCATCTACCTACGGGATGTTGCCAATGTTGAAGAGGGGATAGATAAACAGAACTTCCAAGATGCCGATATTATCTACCGTAAAAACCATACTCAAGGTGAGACTCTCATCGAGAAAAAACCTCAAGTTACCCTTACGGTTGCCAAACTTGCAGGAACCAATGCAGTTTTTGTAGCAGAAGATGTGTTAGAGATGCTCAAAGAGCATGAATCAGAGTTTGCAAAAGAGGGAATTGGATACATTGTAACGCGAAACTATGGAGTTCGTGCCGATGAAGCAGTTAATGAGTTGATGCATCACCTGCTTATTACCATTATTATTATCGCCGTCATGCTGATCTTTGCACTGGGGTGGAGAGAGTCCATTATTGTAACCTTCTCGGTTCCTGCTATTTTAGCAATCACCCTATTTATTGCCTACATATCAGGGCAGACCATGAACCGAATTACGCTCTTTGCCTTCTTGCTCTCACTGGGGCTACTGGTGGATGCTGCGATTATTGTAATCGAGAACATTCACCGACATCTCCATGCTCATGATGTGGATGAAAAAGAGATGGATGAACTACTTGTAGAGGCAACCGATGAAGTAGGAGCACCCACCAACATTGCAACCCTTGCCATTATTATGACCATGGTTCCCATGGCATTTGTTGGGGGGATGATGGGATCATTTATGAAGCCTATTCCCTATAATGTCCCTGTTGCACTCTTTGCATCACTGGTGGTAGCGTATATCTTTACACCCTATTTGAGTCTTAAACTCTTAAAGAAACCTACCCACAAACATCATCATCATAAAAAAAAGGAAGAGGAAGAAAATAATGTATGTGAGGGGGGAAAATAGATGAAAACATTTGAGAACTTTATCTATCGAATCTTAGATTCAAAAGTCAAAAAGACACTGGTAATTCTACTAACAGCAATGGCATTTTTTGGCTCATTGCTCATGTTTCCAAGCAAACTGGTCTTGGCAAAAATGCTACCAGGAAAGAGTGATAACACCTACTCAATCTATGTTGACACCCCAACAGGAAGCTCTTTAGAGCAGACCAAGCAGGTGACTTCATGTATTACCGATATCCTAACCAAAGAGCCCGAGATCAAAAACATTGAGCTCTTTTATGCCCAAGGGATTCCTCTTGATTATGCAGGATTGGTCAAGGGTGCGAGCATGAAACGTACTGAAAATGTTGCTGAGATTGCAGTGAACCTTACCGATAAACACCATCGAAAAGAGCCATCCTTTCTTATGACACAACGTCTACGACCTATCGTACAAAAGAGCTGTGCTGATATTATTCCTGGAACCGTTATTAAGTTTATTGAACAACCTTCAGGACCTCCAACACTTGCCTCCATCGTTATGGAGGTCTATGGAGACAATATCCCACAGAGTCGTAAAATTGCTGTTGAAGTTGCCAATATTCTAGGAAAAACCGAAGGTCTCGTCGATGTTGATGTCATGGCAGATGATATCTATGACAAATATGAACTTATCCCAAATATTGAAAAAATTGCCCGTTCAGCTCTAAGCATCGAACAGGTTAACAACATTCTCTATTTGGCATTTGAAGGAATGGTAATTGCAACTAAAAACTCAGCCAACCATGCTCAACAGATTCCTATCTTTTTGGTCTTGAGTGACAAAAGTAAACGTCTTAGTGACCAGAGTGAAGATGCCCTCCGTGGAAAACTCACTTCACTAAACCTCATGAACCAAAAAGGGATGATGGTACCATTAACCGAGATTGTCGATATTAAAAAAGTTAAATCATCGCCCATGATTATGCACAAAGATTTACGACGAATGATTAATGTTGTTGCCGAGACCGATATGGTCTCTCAGGTCTATCCACTCTTAGATGCACGAGAGAAGATGATTGAACACTTCTCTAAAGATTACGAAGTAACCAAAGCAGACTTCTCTACCTATATGTTTGACCTCTACCTAAAGGATAAAAAAACAGGAGAGGAGTTCTTACTGCGTTGGGATGGAGAGATGAAAGTAACCCTTGATACCTTTAGAGATCTTGGTGCTGCCTTTATTGCTGCACTGGTATTGATCTTCTTCTTACTGGTTATCTACTATAAGAGCTTCTCTCTTAGTGGAATTATCTTGATTGGATCGTTCCTCTCACTGATTGGGGTAATTGTAGGACACTGGGTTGCAGATCTGGTAACAGAACAGACCTTCTTCCTGACGGCAACCTCCCTCATTGGGTTTATTGCACTCATGGGAATTAGCTCTCGAAACTCTCTACTGCTTATTGACTTTGCGATGAGTCTGATTAATGAGCATGGAATCGAGAAGCGTCGTGCCATTGCTGTGGCTTCTGCTACTCGAGCTAAACCCATTATGCTAACTGCCGTTGCCATTATCCTTGGGTCGGCTCTGCTAGCAGGAGATCCTATCTTTGGAGGACTGGGTGTTGCACTCATCTCAGGAACCGTTGCAGCGGTCTTTGTTTCGTTACTTTTTGTTCCAGTCTTAATGGACAATGCTAAAGCGATGAATAAAAAAGAAGATTAAGCAACATTTAAAATCATAAAAGTTATTATAAGTTAAATTAATAACTTTTATAGGTAATTCAAATGTTAGACAAAAAAAATGAATCGTTCAAACTGGGAGCCTCCTATACCATAGGCTCCCATATTCTCCCTGGTGAGCCCATTGCTCTTATCGGCAAAGAGGTGGCACGTAAAATCTCCTTAAATATTACCTCTTGTGACCAGATTATTGACGGAGTTAAAGATGGTACGTTCGACCTTGGACTAATTGAGACTCCTATTTTTGATAATGGTCTTATCTATAAAGAGTGGATGGAAGATGAGCTTGTGGTCTGCTCTAAGATGCCCATTCCCCCAAAAATTACCCAGAAAGAGATTGAGACCTACCGTCTTATTGCACGCAAAGAGGACTCATTAACCCGTCTGGTGATTACTAAGTTTTTAAAAGAACTGAATCTATCCTATAAGAGTTTTCACTCTATTTCAGAGATTGACAATGCCACCGCTGCCATTCAGAGCATCAAGTGGTCAAAACCCAATCCTACCAATCCAACCGTTGCTATTGTTTCTCAACTCGCTATTGAAGATGAACTAAAGAATAATCTACTCTATATCGCTAGGCTAGAGAAGCTTCCCATGATTCGTAAATTTTACCTTATCTACAATCCCAAACATCAAGATGCCCAATCCATCGAGAGGATTCTGAGCATACTTAAAAAGCTCAACAAAAATACTCCACGCCACTCTCCTCTACTCGCATCTTAATTATACATTTGATCTCTTCAGCAACCTCGCTGAAAGAGATTCAATAAAAAAACATATTTTTTAACATAATTAATTAAGTAATCCTGTTGTATAATATTGAAAAATATGAAAACAGCATCTGCTGTCTATCCAAGGGGCTCTTCTATTATGTTAACCAAACCATTCCGTGCCCTCTCTGTAGAGATTCAAAGAGGTGTTAAAAACTCACTCTACCTAACCGTTGCCAACCTACTAACCACCCTCATTACCTTGGTCGGTTTTGTCTATATCCCCAATCGATTAGGCGTTCATGATTTTGGTATCTATACCCTTGCACTCTCCTTTGTTGCCCTCTTTCATGTTTTTGGTTTTAATGGGCTACATAAAGTCATTATTCGTGAAACCCTACTCGACCGTACTTATCTAGAGAGTACCATTAACAATCTTTTTAATTTTCAACTCACCATTGCCTTAATACAAATGATTACCATTATACTTATTGCCATGGTGATCCCTTCGTACGACCATGAAATTATTTTAATTATTATTCTCGCCTCACATCTTATGCTTTTTAAAGGACTTCGAGGGATTCCAACTGCTATCTTGCAAGCACATGAAGAGATGAAAACCCTTGCCAAAATCAATGTTACCCACAGTCTCGTACGGGTTTTAGGTATTGTCACCATTCTCTTTTTTGTTAACGACCTTATTTTGGTAATGCTCTATATTCTAATGGTAAATTTACTCTTTATATTTATCTATTACCGTGCCATGGGAGAGCTGATGGAGTTTCACCTACACCTAACACCCCAAGCAGTAAAGATCCCCAAAAAATATCTTAAACAGGGTTTTGTCTTTACCCTTATTGGGGTAGGAAGCCTACTCTCGACTAAGATTGATCTCTTTATGCTCTCCTTAATGGGTGAGATCAAAGAGATTGCCATCTATGGACTCTCAGAGAAGATCATTGCTCAATTCGAGATGCTACGAGGTGTCATTTTAACCGCTTTTTACCCCATCGTTATCCAGCAGTTCAATAAAAAGATACTCCGACTAAAAAGCCTCTATCTCATTGCAGGATCAATCTTTTTTGGGATGGCTCTTTTGGCTCTTTTTTACAGCAGTATCGCCCAAGAGATTATCCCTTTTCTCTATGCCCAAGAGTACCATGGAACCATTGAGATCTCGGTGGTACTCTTTTTTTATCTGGTCTTTTTCTTTGCTAACCTTCCCTTCTCAACTGCCCTTCAGTCAGTGGGTCTAGAGCGATATATTCTCTATATGTATCCCTTCTCTATTCTTCTAAATGTAACACTCAATTACTATCTCTATCAAAGCATGGGCGTGATCGGTTTTGCCTACTCTACACTGGTAGTACAAGCCTTTATACTACTCTTTCTAATGGGGATAGGAAGCTACCAACTCAAAAAAAAGGGATTTGTCCGATGAGTTATCCAGTTTTAAAACGCCTAGAGACCAAAGATACCCGTTGTACCGAACTGATTCAGTATCACGGGATACCTGCCATTCAAAAACGTATTCTCTCCCATGAGCCTAGAGTACTTAAACGTTTTAAACGAGAGCAAGAGATTCTTAAGAAGCTCAATAAAGAGTATATTCCAAAACTCTATCAAGATGCTCCTAAGCATATAATTATGGAGTATATTCCCACACCCATTAATGCCCAACAGCCCTTTGCAACACATGTAACCCAATCCATTATCCAAAAGATTGTGGATCAACTCATTGATCTCAAACTCAGCCCCATACAAAAGATTGCTCCTTCATCCAATCAACCCCTTCTTAGCATCTACAGATCTCTACTTCGATCCATTCAACGCAGAGAGTTTCATCCACTCTATAAAGAAACCGTACGTCGTTTAACCTCCTGCTACATCAATGCAAACAGACTCTTTAAAAGCCCTAATGTTGCAACCAAAGGAGACTTCACCGAAGTTAATATCCTTATTACACACCAAGGAGAGGTTAAATTTATCGATTTTGATGCCTACCACACACAAGGTTCATGGCTAGAGGATGCAAGCTATCTCTTATTACATGAAGATAGAGCCATCGAGGAGCTCTCATGGCAACACCTTTTTTACAAAACCTATCTGCTACGCCTTAAAGAAGAAAATATTCCACTCTCCCGCACTTATGTCCATTTTTGGCTACTCTCAACGGCACTCAAGCAGTATGCCATCCGACGGATGCAGTACCAACAACAACGTATCAGCCACAAAACATTACAGATCAAAGAGGGACACCTTCGATATTTTTTAGACCCTCAAAAAACAGCACACTTTTTAGACCAGATGGAGGTTGACTAGATGAGAATTCTTTTTTTACTACACAGCTATTATAAGTTCAACCAAGGGGGAGCCGAACTACAGATCAACTATATCGGAAACTACCTAGCCAAGCAAGGATTTGAGGTACATTACCTTTTTTTACATCATGAAGTTATCATCGATCAATATGATGCCCCTTTTCATCTACATACCATCAAAAAATCACCTTGGGGAGAGCGTATTTTTGGAAAAGCTTTCTACTACCAACGCTTACTTAAACGTATTCAAGAGATTCAACCTGACCTCATCTATCATCGCAATCTCAGCAATATTATGCTTCCAGCACTGCACTATGCAAATAGCAACCATACCAAAACACTTATCCATCTTGCACTACAACGAGATGTAGAACGTGATCTTCAATACAACCATCTCTTGTTGCGTAATCTACTAGATCTTTTAGGTAAATCCCATGCCCTAAAAAAAAGCAATTTTATTATTGCCCAAGCCCACTACCAAAATGATCTGTTACAAAAGAATTTTCAACGCAGTGCCAACTTAATCCTTCCCAATATCCACCCTACTCCACTAGAACCACTCAACAAAAAAGGGAAAACAAAAATTCTTTGGGTTGCCAACTTTAAATCAACCAAACAGCCCCAAAAATTTATTGAGTTGGCAAGAGCATTCGATCAATCAGTTGAATTCATCATGATTGGTCGTCAAGCAAAAAAAGAAGAGGCAAAACGTTGGGAGCATGCCATCCAAGAGACACCCAATCTTACCTATCTTGGTGAACTCCCCATTGATAAGGTCAATAGCATCTTTGCTCAAGTTGATATTTTTGTCAATACCAGCCTCTATGAGGGATTTCCTAATACCTTTATTCAGGCATGGATGCGAAAAGTACCCGTTATCTCATTACATGTTAATCCTGATAATCTACTAACTCAAGAGCAGATAGGACTCCATGCAAAAAACGACCAACAGCTTATCTCCGATACCGCCTTGCTTATTAAAAATCCCCAACTTCGCCAAAGCATGGGTGAGAGAGCACATAAGTTTGCACTCAATGAGTATGCCCTAAAGAATGTTGAGAAGATCATTCAACTCATTCAAGAGTAAAAGGAGATATTAAGATGGTCACACAAGGAGAGAAGCTCAATTTTTACCTTATTGTCGCAATATTAATTTTGAGTTTCACCAAAGGGGCATTGGCAGTATTGGGACTCTCTGAGACCATTACTCAACTGATGATTGAGGGACTAATCGTGTTGCTTTTTTTCCGATCGATACTCGCTATTATCCATAAAAAAGGAGAGATTCAAGGTACAGGGCTTACCATTCAACTACTGCTACTTAGTAGTATTTTTATCTCTTTTTTATTGACCCAAGTTAATACCATACAGTATGTCCTCTTTTTACGTAATTTTCTCATCTACTACCTATTTTTTTATGCACTCTTTAACCTTCCACTAACAACACAACATCGAAACGGTATCAAAAAACTTATTTTAGTACTTTTTGGACTACAGATTCTCTTTGCACTCATCAAGTGGATAACCATTGGTACCGAAGAGAACTACATCGGAAGTATCTCTATTAGTGAAGGGAGCATTGCCACCATTATGCCCCTCTTTGCCATTAGTTATCTGCTTGCACGCTACTTTGTCGAGGAGAAAATGAGCTACATTCTTTGGATTATTCTCTTTATTGGGGTAAGCCTAATGAGCAATAAGATGGGAATCCTCTTTTATGTGATCTTTCTCTATTTTTATCTTGCCTACATCCATGCCAACTTCTCTGTTACCTTTCTTAAAAAGACCCTATTGGGGATCTTCTATCTCTCACTGCTCTTTATGGCATTTGTTTCGCTCAATCCTCGAGCCAATCCCGAACACCGTGTGGGTGGAAGTATTGATATCGCCTACCTCTTTGACTACTTAGAGAAGTACCAAACCCTCAAAAGCCGAGAGGCTCAGGGGATTCAAGGAGATGGACGCTTTGATGCTCCTGCTATTGTCGTGGATCGACTCGCCCAAAAAGGCACACTTACACTGCTTTTTGGTTTTGGGCCAGGAGAGCTTATTAAATCCTCCTTTACCCCCTATGAGAATCCGCTTCGAGATAAATACCATATTGGTTATGGCGGTCGACTTGGCAGTCTCTGGCTCTTAATGCAGCTAGGATTTGTTGGTCTCCTTTTGGGCATGGGGTTTCATCTACGACTCTATCAAAAAGTTAAACACTACTATCAACACCGTATTATTAATCAGGAACATAAGATTTTATTAATAACCTTTATGGGACTCTCCGCTATCTATTTTATCGATATGTTAAGCTACTCCCCTTCATTGATCTTTAATCCTGCCCTTATCTTAACCTATCTCTATACCTTCTTTTATATCTCAACCTATCAAGGAGACACCTCTCATGTGCAATAAACCTCATCTGCTCATGGTCAATCTTGCCCAGTATGGTCAACATACCGATAGCTATAAGTATTGCCAGTACCTACACCCCCATTACAAGATTACCTATCTCTGTCTAGATCAAGGTTTTCCCAAAATAGAAGATCAAACCCAAGTCCACTACCTTCCAAAATACTCCAGTTCCATAAAGAATGTTCTACAGACAATTAAGGCAACACGCCAAAAGATTCAAGATCTCCAGCCCGATCTAATTTATCTCTTCTATTTTAAACTCTGTTCCATGATTCAACTCTTTTTACCTTCAAACTTTATACTCGATATCCGTACAGGTGCTGTAGACAAAGAGAGATTTAAACGCTGGAGGCTTAACACCATGATACGTCTTGAATCCTACCGCTTTAAGCAGATTACAATTATCTCTCAATCCCTACGAGAGGATCTTAAAATCCCCCTTCATAAAAGTCACCTTCTTCCTCTAGGTGCAGATCGACTCTGCGATAAACCCAAGAGCTACCAACACCTTTCACTCTTTTATATTGGTACTTTAAGTGGACGAAATCTACACCAAACCATTCAAGGTCTTGCCCTATTTTTAGAACGATTCCCCCAAAAAAGATCGGTTATACATTATGATATCTTTGGAGATGGCTTTCAAGAAGATCAAGAGAGACTCCAAAAAAGTATCCAAAAATACCAACTGCACCCCATTGTCTCTTATCATGGAAGAAAAGCCCACCATGAGATTCAATCCTATTTTGAACAGTGCAATGTGGGTATCTCACATGTTCCCATCACCCCATTTTATGATCCTCAACCCCCCACAAAGACCTTTGAGTATCTCAATGCTGGCATGATCACTCTTGCAACCAATACCCGAGAGCATCGTCATATTATTAACGCAGAGAATGGTATTCTCTACCACGATACCCCAGAGGGGTTTAGTGAAGCACTCGAAGAGCTCTACCGCAGACGCACCCAATTTGATACAACTCAAATCCTAAAAAGTGTCTCGGGTTATCACTGGAAAGATATCGTTCAAGATCATCTCTATCCACTCTTAGAGCAGGTCCGACAAGGAGCTAAAAGATGAACCCCATAACCAACACCTCACTGCTTATCTCTCTTCCAAAACTTACTGCTATCGGAGGGGTTAGTAGCTACTGGAATACACTATTACCCTACCTAAAAACGCTCCAACCCCTAGAAACCATTGAGGTTGGAGGACATGGAAACAATCCTTTTGGAGCCATTAAGGATCAATGGAATTTTCATCAGAAACTTAAAAAAGTATCCCCCAAAATGGTCATACTCAATCCATCATTGGGCTTTAACAGTTTCTTTAGAGATGGTCTCTTTGCCACCTCTTTAGCACGACAAGAGATCCCATTTATTCCCTTTTTTCATGGATGGAACGAAGCATTTGCCTTACGGGTTACACAACATCATCAACCGTTCTTTCTTAAAAGTTATGCCAAAGCAAAACAGATTCTTGTCCTCTCAGAAGAGGCTAAAAAAACTATCCAATCTTGGGGCTATCAAGGCGAGGTCTCTATTGAGACCACCACCATTGAGCCCACACTTATAAAAGACTTTTCACTCTCGAATAAAAACTACCCTAAAAATCCAAATGAACCCATTAAGATCCTCTTTTTATCCCGTCTACTCAAAGAGAAAGGTATCTATGAATTACTTGATGCCTTTAAAGAGCTCGCTGTTCATTTTTCAAAACTGGAACTTCAGATTGTCGGCGATGGGGCAATTCTCCATCAGCTTAAACAAGCCCATGCCTCCTATCCGAATATCCACTGGATGGGATACCAAACAGGTAATGCCAAAGCACAACTCTTATCCCAAGCGGATATCTATGTACTTCCTAGCTACAGCGAAGGTCTCCCTATTTCACTACTTGAAGCCATGGCATTTGGTCTACCCATTATCACTACCCCTGTCGGAGGGCTTCGATCCTTCTTTCAAGAAGAGAAGATGGGCTACTTTGTCCCTCCTTTTCAGGTTCAACCACTAATCAAGCAACTTAAAAAGCTTATCCTTCAACCAGAGCTCAGAGAAAAAATGGGGCACTTTAACCACCACTATACACAGACCCACCTAATAAACAGCGTGGTAGCACAACGCATCAATCACTACATCAACAAGGAGATCACTTATGCAACAGCATCACGTTCAACAAGCATTTAATCAACTTCTCAAATACTGTGAAACCGAAGGCTTTAAAGGGTGGGATCCCTATGATGGACTCAACAGCCGACTCTTTCGAGTAAGCCAACTTCACCGTATTCGTTTTTTTCGTCTGGCATGGATTCAACTTTTTAAACGTAACCCCATTAACCTTAGATCACTTACACTGGTTCCTAAAGAGTTTAACCCCAAAGGGCTAGGGCTCTTTTTGAGTGGTTACTGCAACCTCTATACCATCGATCAAAACCCCCACTACCTTGAAAAGATCCACTTTTTAGCCAATACCCTTATTAATCTTCGCACTAAAGGATACAGCGGAAGTTGCTGGGGGTACAATTTTGACTGGCAATCACGTGCCTTCTTTCTGCCAAAAGGTACCCCAACGGTGGTAGCAACTTCATTTATCGCTACGGCACTTCTTGATGCCTACGAGATAACTCAAGAGCCCCGTTACCTAAAACATGCTCTAAGCAGTGCTGATTTTATCCTGCATGATCTTAATCGAACCCCCAAAAAAAGAGGCTTTATCTTCTCCTACTCTCCATACGATCAGACTGCAGTTTACAACGCCTCTCTACTCGGAAGCAAACTCTTAGCACGGATCTTCTACTATACCCAAGATCCTAAACTCAAAAAAATTGCCAAAGCCTCGATCCAAGCCTGCGTCGATCAACAACGCCATGATGGTGCATGGATCTATGGAGAGCTCAAGATTCAAGACTGGGTTGATAGCTTTCATACAGGATACAACCTTGAGGCGATCGCAACCTATGAGCAGTACACCCAAGATAAAACATTCCACAGTGCCATTAAACAAGGTTTAGAATACTATCTCAATAACTTTTTTCTAGAGGATGGTTGCCCAAAATATTACGATAATCAAACCTACCCCATCGATATTCATGCCCCTGCACAGTTTATGGTTACCCTCTCTCGGCTCAAGCAGACACAAACCCATCAAGCCCTACTCGATCGTGTGGTAGAGTGGACACTGGAAAACATGCAAGATCCCAAAGGGTACTTTTACTATCAACTTAAACCTCTTCAAAGCTCCAAAATCCCCTACATGCGTTGGGCACAAGCATGGATGTTCTATGGACTCAGTTTCTATCTAAAAGATTGTTTAAATCAAAAGATTAAATAATTGACTTCCAGAAGGGGGAGTCTAATATTTTCTACTATTTTTTGTTAAATAAAGTTATTTATAACAAAAAGTATTGGATAATTTCACAGTAGACAACAAAAAACATTGGAATACCTTATGAGCAACATTACCAAAATATCCACCATCGCTTCGATCTCTCCTTTCACGCTTAATAAAGTTGCGGGATACTCACTATTTGCCTTTTTACAAAAAAGAATCATCGACCTAACCATCGGGGGGAGCTTGTTGATCTGCTGCTCTCCTGTAATGCTTTATGTCATCTACCGAATCAAAAAAGAGTCCAAAGGTCCTATCCTCTTTAAGCAGTCACGGATAGGATTAAATGGTGAACCCTTTTATTGTTATAAATTTCGAAGCATGCACATTCAAAGAGAAAACACCACCTACTATACCCAAGATCACGACCCCCGTATTTTTCCTTTTGGTCTACTCATGAGAAAAATGCGTATTGATGAACTGCCTCAACTCTGGAATGTTATCAAAGGAGAGATGCATCTTGTTGGTCCTCGTGCAGAGTGGGATATTTTGGTTCATGAGTACCAAAAAGAGATCCATGGCTACCACAACCGACACAATGTTCGCCCAGGAATCACAGGTCTTGCACAGGTTCTATACCCCTATGGACGTGGTGTCAAAGATGCAAGAAAAAAGCTTAAATATGACCTCATCTATATCAATAAATGGTCACTAGGACTAGAGCTAAAAATCATCTGGAAAACCATCAAAATTGTTTTAGCTAAAAAAGGAGTCTAATCATGATACAGAGTGCCATTATTAATGGATACAAAATTCACGCCTTCTCCTCTAAAGCCTCTCTTCTATCATACATCAAAGAAGAAAAAAAGATCTTAGTAGCAATGAATGCCGAAAAGATCTCTAAAAAAAACAATCGACTTCGAGAGATTGTCAATCGTAATATCGGCTACAGCGACGGAGTCGGTGCAGTCATGGCACTGCGACAGAATGAGCTAAAAAGTATGAAAATTGCAGGAAGTGAGTTCTGGCTCGACATTGTTCAGCACTATCATCACGAGAGACGCTTTTACCTGATTGGGTCTACCTCTAATGTTATTCATCATACTGTTGAGAGACTCAAAAGAGAGTTCCCTCAGATTCAGATTGTAGGCTATCGTGATGGCTTTTTAAAAAGAGAAGATAAAATAGCCCTTATTCAAGATCTCAAACGTACTAAACCCGACATTGTTTTTGTGGCACAGGGGAGTCCACGACAGGAGTTTTTAATGAACGAACTGCTGCATGCCCATCCTGCACTCTATATGGGTTTAGGAGGTAGTTTTGATATCTATGCGGGAGTAAAACAGCGTGCTCCACGACTCTTTTTAAACTACCATCTTGAGTGGTTCTATCGCTTACTTAAAGAGCCCACACGTATTGGACGACAAATTACGCTGATTAAATTTCTTCTTTTTCATATTTTCTTTATTAATATAATTGAATAATTTAAAACATTTTTTAATATTTAATTGGATAAAATTAAAATATTAAAATTAATTTAACCACACTGGAGAGACTTTATGAAGCAACATAACGAGATAGAGGGTATTAACATTCTAGAGGCTTTAAAAGTCATTAGGCTCTATAAGTGGTCAATTATTGGTATGGGGCTTCTCTTTTTGGGGGCTACCTATCTGATTTTAAGTATTAAACAACCCACCTATAGCTCCTATGCCATTGTCAAAATTAAAAACAGTGACAAAAAGAACCTCTCTCTCTCCTCTTATATCGATATTAAAAAGATCAACATCAAAGAGGACATTGCTCTCTTAAAGACCTTCTACATTAACGATAAGGTACTTAACAAAATCAACTATACGGTACAGTATTTTATCAACGGCAAAGAGATCTATCATCAAATTCCCATTCATGTGGATCATATTGAACGGTTAGAGAGTAACTTTCTAGGCAAAAAAGTCACACTGATTCCTCAAAAAGATGGTTATAAACTCAAAATCAGCTACCCTGCTCTAACCCAGCTTAAAAGTATTATAACAGGCACACCTCTACCCCAAATTAACAACCGTCTTTTCCCCTATAAAAAGAGCATTACCACCAAGTATTTTACAATAAAGATCGATAAACTCTCAAACTTCAAAGAACCAATTGAGATCAAAATTAATGGTGACCATCGCTATGTCTACGAAAACATTATTAAAAAAAATCTTCATATTACACAAGTTGATACGGATGTTCCCCTTATCAAAATTTCTTATAACGACACCCTTCAAGAGCGTGCAACCAACTATATCAATACCCTTACAGAGACCTTTATAGAAGAGAGTATCCAGACCAAAAGTGAACAACACAATAAAATCTTACAATTCATCACTCATAAACTTGATGCTATGAAGGAGGAGCTCGATAAGTCTGAGAGAGAACTTGAAACCTACCGTGTCTCAAATGAAGTTATTCAACCATCAGAACAGGCAAAAGTACTTATTACAGAGTTGAGTAAAATCGATATTAGCCTCTCAGAGAACCAACTCAAGGTTAGTCTGGTTAATAATATTATGAAATTTATCAAAGGGAGCTACCATCTCGATGCCATTGCCCCTTCGCTAATGGAGCTTAACGACCAACCCACCTTGGAGCTTATTAGCCTGCTGCAAAAGACCCAACTAAAGAAAAAAGATCTTCTCTCTGAGTTAACACCTAAACACCCGACCATTATTACACTCAATCAGAAGATAGAGACCCTTAAACGAAAAATTATCTCCAACATTAAAGGACTTCAAAGACATATTGCACAAAAGAGTAAAAATCTAAAATCTCTCAAAAAAACCTATGAAGCAAAACTCAAAAAGCTTCCAACCAAAGAGCGAGAGCTTATTAATATTAAACGAAGCTATAAAGTAAGCTCTAAAATCTATAACTTTCTACTCGAAAAACAAGCAGAAAATGAGATTGCCAAGGTCGCTACCCTCTCTAACTACAAAGTAATCGACAAAGCCTATGGGAACTTTAAACCCATTGGCGTTAGTCAAAAAAACATTCTCATCGCCTTTACCTTTTTGGGAATTATTCTAGGAATTATTCTGGCATTTATTCGCAATGCTCTAAACAATAAAATTCGAGATAAATCAGATATCGAAAAACTTACCTCTGTTCCAATCTACGGTACCATTCCTTTTGCCAAAGATCAAGAACCACGTGTCGAAGTCTATCACAACCCCAATACCCCCTTTGCAGAGAGTTATCGTGTCTTGCGTACCAACCTTCAGCTCGAGATGGATCCATTTCAAATTTTACTGATTAGCTCAACCATCCACAACGAAGGCAAAAACATCACAACAGCCAACCTTGGAGCAATTTTTGATATGGCAAACTATAAAACCATTGTGATTGATCTGGATCTTCGAACACCAACCCTGCATAAACTCTTTGAACTTAAACCCATCTCTAAAGGTATTACACACTACCTTCAAGGAGATGCCAGCCTTAGTGAGATTATCCACCATCTTCCCAAACACTCACTCCATCTTATTCCTGTTGGGAAAATTCCCACCAATCCATCTGATCTTATACTCTCTTCACGTCTACCTGAACTGCTTAACTTACTCAAAGATCGTTATGACTACATTATTATCAACAGTGCACCACTTGGACGTGCTACCGATACACGACATATAATGCAATTCTCTGACATTAACCTTATACTCGTTCGCGAAGGCTACACTCAGAAATCCTATGTAAGCAACCTCAACCGTCTAGCTCAACAAAAAAAATTTAAAGAGATAGGAATTGTTTTTATATCAGATGAAAGATCTTATGAGTTACTCTAGCGTATCAACAAACGATACGCCAGAGTAAAGGAAGTTAATCAAACTTATACTTCAAAGCACCACTTAAAGAGTTCTGCTCATTACTTACTTCCATATTCATGGCATTGAGTGTCTCTTTTGGAGAGTAAACATAGGCTAAGTCTATACCAATTTGATCGTTAAACTGATACCCAACACCTAATGTAATATGATCTTCTGAGATCGCAGGGAATCCCATCATATTAAAATAGGTAATATCCTGCGGTTGCATTGGGGCACCACCCACCGTTGCACCATCAAAGATCCCATCATCTAGCGGGGAATTGGCATGAGAGTATCCTGCCCGCAAAGCGATCTTGCTATCGGTCATATACTCAAGCCCCAACGCATAAACCGTCTGATCGTCCCATCCAAAAGCATCATACCCATCGGCACTTGACCAGAGAATCTGTTTAACATCCATAGAGGCTCGAATCTTACCCGATTTATACCCAATACCAACACCATACTCTGCAGGCTGAGAGAGTTTAAGATTATCATACCGTCCATCCATATTAAAATCAAAAACATTCTCATACTCTGTCTCAACCTCGGTATGATAGTAGGCTCCTAAAGCTACATTAGCATTAACAGAATATGCCACCCCTAACTGAGCTCCATATCCAAAATCATCACTCATACCACCACCACGTTGCTCATAAGTACTAAAGTCTGCAGGATCGGTAGGCAATACCGCCGACATATCCAAGGCTCCATACGCCAAGGTCAACCCTAGCCCCAAACGTAAATTCTCATTTCGATAGGCAATACTAGGGACAAAACGCATGTACTGAAAGTTGGTTCGCATATCAGAGAGCCCTTTGTTCTCTTGAGGGGTTGCCCCATTTTCATTTCGATAATCAGTTCCCATTCCAGAAACACCAAACATTCCCACACCATAAGCTACTTGATCATTAATTCGCCCTGCATGTGAAACTGCTGGAATTAATGAAAGATCCGATTTGCTTGTCGCCCCTTCTCCATTTGCATTTCCATTAGAAGCTTGAACATCTGGCATAAAGAGTGTTGCTCCAAACATTGCCTGAGTCCCTTCGATATCTGCAACCCACGCAGGGTTCTGAAAGACCGAGTCTGTCCCCATGCCCATGGCAATACCTGTACCACCCATGGCACGTGATTCTGCTCCTAGTGAGATTAAATTATCTCCATTTGTCGCCAATAAGAGTGTTGATGTCAATGCTGAAATTATAATGATTCGCTTCATTAATCTATCTCCTTTATAATTCATATAAATAACTTTATCTTATTTTATATAATAATTTCATTAAACTTTTAAAATATAATCAGAAATAATTATTTCTTTTTCAAAAAAAGAATAAATATAAAAAAGATTAATGGATTTAATAAGGAAGAGTGTATTAAAAGAAAAAAAGAAGCGGTACGGGCATCTATCGTCCCATACCTACTATTCTATTGGGGAGAAATTAGAGTTTTCCACCCATTCGAGCAAAAATCACACGGTGTGCAATCGAATCAAGCCGATCAATGATTTTGAGATTTTTTCTAAAATATTTAAGTAGATTAAAATACTCCTGAGCATTACAAGTCGCATCATTCATCTTTTGAACCATATCTTTCTCTAAAATTGAGTAGATATCTTCTGTCTTAGAGTACTCCACAGCAATCTTCGAGGCGAGCTTTTTGATTTTGTCATCATCATCAAAGGTATTAAGCATCTCTAACGTATAGTCAAACGCATTGAGGGTACATTTATTAATCCGTAAAGAGTCGTCGATCAAACTCTTAATATCTTCACTCTCTTCAACCAAAATACTCTGCATATTTTTAAGATAGCTGTTAATATTGTTTCGAATTCGATTGAGTGCTGAGGTGATCTTGAGGTAGGAGACCATCTCTCTTAGGTCTCTAGCACTTGGGGTAAACTTAGCAAAGATCACCACCACATCATTATCGATCTTTTCGGTAACCGATGCCATCTCTTTAAGACCACTTCGTGCCTCCTCTAGGGCTGCAACATCCCTCTTTTCCATTGCTTCAAGAGCAAGTTTGTTGGTATCGGCTAGGTTTTTAACCAAGTCAATAACAGTATCTCTGACTTTATGTCGTGCTTCATGGTATTGTGGTAGCATATTCTCTCTCCTAAAATTTTCTTTTGAGGCTATTTATTAAATCATGGTAATTTGTCGGGAAGAGGAGCCCCCGACATTAAACTATCCAAATCTTCCTGTAATATAGTCTTCGGTGAGCTTTTCGTTGGGATTCATAAAGATAGTATCGGTCTTATCATACTCGATTAAATCTCCTAAATACATAAACGCGGTATAGTCACTTAACCTACTTGCTTGCTGCATATTGTGGGTTACAATCACCACTGAGACATCTTTTTTAAGCTCTGCAATAAGCTCTTCAATCGCCCCTGTACTAATAGGATCGAGTGCTGAAGTTGGCTCATCAAAAAGCATCACCTCAGGCTTGAGTGCTACTGCTCTAGCAATACAGAGTCGTTGCTGTTGCCCTCCACTCATGCCCAGTGCCGACGTATTAAGCCGATCTTTGGTCTCTTTCCAGATCGCTGCACCCTTAAGGGCATTCTCGACACGCTCTTCGATCTCACTCTTATCTTTAATTCCTGCGAGTCTTAATCCATAAGCAACATTATCAAAAATACTCATGGGAAATGGTGTAGGCTTTTGAAAAATCATCCCCACCTGCTGACGCAGTTTAATAAAATCATTCTCTTTTTTAATCTCAAGAATGTTCTTCTTTTCTCCATTACTATAGAGATTAATCTCACCTTCATATTTATTCCCAGGGTAGAGATCATGAATTCGATTCATGGCACGAAGCAGAGTCGACTTACCACATCCACTAGGACCAATCATTGCTGTAATTTTATTCTTTTCAATTGGGAGATTAATCTTTTTTAATGAAGGAGCATCCACCCCTGCATAGGTAAAGCTAAAATCTTTGGTTTCCATTATTAAGTTTGACACTTTTGCTCCTCTATTTATAGTGTCTTGATTATAGTTAGAGATGATAACATTTTGGTAACAGATCAAATCTACACAACCAAAGAGTATTATTTTTTTTCATGATTTTGAGATTATTAGATTTGAAAAGAAAATCCCTCTTTAGTTGTTGTTTTTTTGTATTAGTTCAAAACTACAAAATTAAGATATAATATATTCAAGAGAAAAATAGGGAAATAAAAATTATGGGAAGAGATAATCAAAAACAACTATCATAAACTTCTCAAAAGTCTCTTCAAATTGAAGAACAAATAGATAATGAATTTCATAAAAATATGAATGGTTCAAATATAATTGACTTACTTACAATTTCTCATTTTGATAAAGACCATATTAGTGGATTAGATTATCTTTTTTCACAGTACAGAGTAAAGACTATACTTTTACCTTTCGTTGATTTACCTCATAGAATATTTCTTGCTTTTTATCATCAAGTAAATATCCGAAGCGAATTTGATGATATGCCTATTGATTTAGAGTCAATTGAAATAGAAAGCCTTAATTTTTCAGCCATTAAAACACAAAGAGAATAAAGATTTTTCTTTTTTCCCAAAAACAAGAAATAGACATAAAAATGCTGTTTTGTACACAGGAGATGGATATTTAGATAATAAAACTCGTTTAACTAATCTTAAAGACCATTTAGGAGAAGAAAACTTTAAAAAAATTGCTTCTTTACAAGTGATGCACCATGGAGCTAAAAGCTGTTGGTATAAAGGTCTTGCAAAAGAGATAAATCCTTTTATGAGTATTTTTTCTGCTGATTCTATTAGAATAACCCCTGGACATCCTCATGCAGAAGTATTACGAGATTTTATAACCTATTCTCCAATATTGGTAGATAAAAAGAATAGTCTTTTTGTAAATTTTTATTAAATAAACCATTTTATGCTACAATATTGTCAATCCAACAATAAAAGAATAAAAAATGAATAAAGTAACCATCTTTGACAAAGCCCTAAAATACCAAAATATTACAAAAAAAGAGTTCGCCCAAAAGAGTAATATCCCCTACGATACAGTAGCAGGATGGAAACGAAACGGCTCTGTACCTGATTTTGCTTTTGTGCTTCTCAAAAAGATAGCTTTTACCGAGAATCCTAGACGACATCAGTTTAAACTCAAACCAACACCTATAAAACTAACTGAACAACTCAAAAAGGAGATAGAAGTAGCTTTTTGGGGAAAAGATTATGAAGTGAGCTATATCTTAAAAGAGGTTCGCAAGGGTAATAAGAAGTTTGTAAAACCATTTTTTGAGAATCTCTTTTATGGAGATATTTTAAAAATTTTACCAATTAAAGCTATAGAGAAACTACTACCAATCATTGATAAATTATTTAAAGAGCAGACGGCTCTGTTTTGGCGAAATGTGGTTAGGATGTATAGAGAGGGAGGAGTCAAAGTTGCGTAATAATTGGGATGAGGTTTATAAAAATCAAAAAGTTATATTGGCTACGCTTAGAGAGATAGATGAGATATTTTTAGCAGGTGGTACAGCTGTTCAGTGTTATCTGTTGTCTAAGAAATATAGAGAATCAGAAGACTTAGACTTTTTTGTCGAGAGTGAAATGAGTAGTAAAGAGAGTGCTAAACTGGCTCGAACCATTATTAAAGCACTTGGTCAAAATAGACAACTTCATAACATTCGACACAAACATACCGAAGATGGAACACACCGTATTTTTTGTGCTGTTGAGGGGAGTAGTGAGATTATTAAGATAGAGCTTTTGAACTTTACTACTGACAGATTTGGAGATTTGGCATTTATAGAACATAAGGATTTTCCACGCATTGAGAACCCTTATAACCTACTGCTTTATAAACTAAAAGCCCTATGCGATAGAACCGACACCATCAAAGACCTCTTTGACATCTATTTTCTCTTTAAAGTTTTAAAACCTATCAATCTAAAACAGATGTTGCTTGATTTGGAGTTTAAATTTTTGGAGACTACAGGTTATGTTTATAATACAGAGACTTTGATAAATGCTCTAAATATTACAAGAAGGTGGGATATTGTTTTGAGTGTTGATAAGAGTTTACAATATGCTATGAAAGAGGCTATTGTGGCTTTTCAGAATGACTTTGCTACTCAGCTTCTTTTAGCTCCTGATGAGTTGGATTTCTCTTATAAACGATATGTAAAAGAGAAGATGGAATTTAATGGGTGCGATAGTGTGGATGATTATTTGAGCTTTTTTGAGGAGAATGCTTTTTTAGAGAGGGAGATTAGAAGTTTCGTATTAAAATAACCCCCTCCTTGTCTGTCACACCTATCTCAAGTATATATGGATAGGAAAAAACAACAAAAATCGATCGGCTAAAGTACGACCCTATAAGGGAGATTATATTTTATCCCCTTAATTAAGAAGTAGAGCAACAATCTCTACTTCTTATTACGTGTCATGTAACGTCCTGTAAGGTTGATTACTAATACAATTGCAGTAAGTACAAATGAGGCTGCCCATGCGAGCTCTCGGCTTGCTTCATCGGGGTAGGTTGCGAGATTGTAGATACTCACCGTAAGTGAAGGGAACTGACCTGTAAGATCCATGGTAAAAAACTGGTTATTTGCCGAGGTAAAGAGCAGTGGTGCGGTCTCTCCAATAATTCGAGCAAAAGAGAGTAAAACACCTGTAGTGATTCCTACTTTGGCAGCTTTAATAACAATTTGTAAAATAATCTTGTGTTTGCTTCCACCAAGGGCGATACCTGCTTCGCGTAGCTCTTTGGGAACAAGGGCGAGCATGTTATCGGTAGTACTGATGATAATGGGGATCATCATAATGGTCAAGGCAATAATCCCCGCAAAACCATTATAGCTACCAAAGGGTGCAACAAAAAGAGCATAGACAAAAACCCCGATTACAATCGAAGGGGCAGACATCATTACATCACTAAGGTTTCGAATCACCGAAGCGAGTCTGCTCTGATTGGAGTACTCTCGCAACCAAATACCTGCAAACATTCCAATAGGTACAGCAATTGCTGAAGCGATCAGTGCCATGGTAAACTGCCCAACAAGAAGGTTACGAATTCCCCCCTCTACCAAATCATTGGTGAAGGTACTTAAGTGTAGTGCTGAGATACCTTTGTAGGTGAGTGTTGCCAAGATCCAAAAGAGAAACGAGATCCCAACCACCGCAGAGAGGGTCGAGAGAATTAAGATTACTTTATTGAGTAGAAGTCGATTCATTATTTTACCTTTTTACCAAGAAAATAGAATTTTGCAACAGAGATAATGGCAAAACTTACCACAAACAAAATCAGTGCCAAGTAGTACATACTGCTCATCTCTAACCCTTGTGCTTCGGCAAAGTTGTTTGCCAACAAGACAGGAATCGAAGTAGTCGGGTCGGTAATCTTGCTAGGAATCTGCATTACCGATCCAATCAAGAAAGCAACCGCCATTGTCTCACCCAATGCACGACCCAATGCGAGAATGATCGATCCAATAATTCCCCCTTTGGCATAGGGCATTACCACATCTTTAATAACCTCAAATTTGGTTGCCCCCATGGCATAGGCTGACTCTTTGAGCACATCAGGAACGGTGTTCATCGAATCTCGTGTAATCGCTGCCATAAAAGGAATAATCATAATTGCCAAGACAATCCCCGCGGTCAAAAGCCCTACCCCTTGTCTACCAAAAGTCGACTGAACAATAGGAGCAAAATAGAAAAGCCCCCACATTCCATAGATAATACTTGGAATCGCCGCAAGTAACTCAATGGCAATAGAGACAGGCTTAATGAGTCGCTTGTGGGCAATCTCTGTTAAAAAAATAGCGATCCCCATCGCAAGTGGTGTCGCGATGACCATGGCGATGATGGTACTGAGCATGGTTCCTACTACGGGGATAAACCCACCAAATACACCCAACTCTTCATCATCCTCATCCGCTTCCCAAACTTCACTACCTAAAAAGTCCAAACCAAACTCATGGATTGAATCTTGTGCGTAAGTTAGCAGAATCGAGAAGATCCCAATCAGAATAAAAAAAGAGAGCGTTGCTGAAAAAAATGAAAAATTTTTAAAGAGTCTTCCACCCATTATCTACCTTCGTTAATAAATTAAACGATCATAGTATGAAGTGATAACAATTTGATAACAAGCGAGGATATTCTTACGATTTCCTCACTTAAAATCCACTCAATTAGACTCTTTCTTCACTCTTTTTAACATCTCCTGAGGAAATAATATGCTCTGATTACTCTCGTAAAGCTTGGTCGCGTTATAGTCAAAAATAGCCCACTTCCCATTGGCTCCTCCCACCAGTCGCATGATAGGCTTGCTTGGCTGATGGGCATTCCAGATCAAAACACTCTCATCAGATGCAACAAAGACCTCTGCTCCATCATCGCTTACTGCCACCGAAGAGATGGTTTGGTTATGATCTTTAAATGTGGCAATCCGCTCCCCTTTTTGACGATCCCAAAGTTCAATATCACTCTTTTGCTCCTCGGGGTCACCTAAAACCAATACAATATAGTTTCCGTTATGACTCAAGTTCATTAAACCAATCTCTCGATCAAGAACCATCTTTTTAACTATTTTTCCCGTAACTCGATCCCAGACCATTACACTCTTATCTTTAGAAGCAGAGACAAAAATATCACGACTAGCCCCAAAGACCACACCTGTTACTCCTTCTGTATGCCCCTCAAAAGTATGCAAGAGTTTACCACTACGTCGACTCCATAGTTTAATGCTTTTATCCTCTGAGGCAGAGAGAATATAACTCCCCATAGAATCAATCGCTACAGCATTAACCTGCCCCATGTGCCCTTTAAACGTTTTAATAATACGGTTACGTTTGGTATCCCAAAGCTTAACATCATAAGCATCCTCTAGTGCCATGGCGACATAGCGTCCTTGACTCATAGAGAGACTCTTGATATAACGATCGGTATGAAATGATTTTAAAGATTTAGCACTTTTTCGATTATAGATGGTTATTCCATAACTGCGATCGCCTTCGATCGAGCCTGATCCTCCAACCACATATTTTTCGTTTCCACTAAAACCCACCACCTGAATGGGATCTTTCTCTCCTTGATAGAGCTGAAGAAGACGATGTGCTTTTAGATCCCATAAACGCATTATTCGGTCGGTCGAACCTGTTAACAAAAAACGTCCATCTTGTGAGAGATCAATACTCCGTACCATGGCAACCTCTCCCTCTAAGGTCATAAGAAGATGATATTTCTTAAGATCCCATATCTTAATGGTCTCATCTTCCCCTCCTGAAATAAGACGATCTGCCCCCTTAGTGAGCACAATGGTATTAATATATCCTTGGTGCCCACGAAGTGTTTTCAGAAGCTTTTTATCTTTGAGTCGCCATATTTTAATGTCACTGCCCCCTTTACCATAAAACGAGCCAGAAGCAGAGAAGACTCTTTTACCATCGACCGAAAAGGCTACTGCATTAACACTACTATGGTGCCCCACCAATCGTTTGATCAATGCTCTACGTTTTAAGTTCCAGATACCCACCGTCTCATCTTCTGAACCCGAGATAAGATAAACTCCACTCTGATCTAGTGCCAAAGAGCGTACTGCATCTTTATGCCCTTTGAGGGTCTGTTTGAGTTTTTTCTCTTGAATATCCCAAATTTTAATGAGGTTATCATCTCCTGCAGAGATTATAAAACGATCATCAGGGGTAACCACAACAGCATTAATTGCCTTATCGTGTGCCATTTCAAAAGAGTCTACCAGATGCCAATTACTTCGATCCCAAATATTGATTGCATGATCAGAAGAGACCGAAATTAGATAGTTTCCATCATGAGTAAACGTCAGATCATTAACCACTCCATCATGGGCATCCATACGATGCAGAAGCGACTGCGTTGTATTATCCCAAATCAAAATTTCACCTTGATCTGAGCCCGCAACAATCAACTGCTCATCTCTGCTTAATGTCACGCTCTTTAGTGCCCCTTTGGATCCTTCTAAAACTGAGCGTAAGACCCCTCGACGCTGATCCCATATACGCAATTTTCCATCATCTGATGCCACAAACAGATAGTGATCTTCATGCCCCAACACCATATCATTAATATCACTTCGATGATCAATGTAAAACGATTGAAACAGATCCAGCTCTTTTACCTTGTCCATTGGTTCAATTTCAACCGCAAAGAGTGAATGATACAGCAGTATCCATACAGGCAGTAAATATCGTAACATAACAATCCCTTCTTTCATAAAAAACATTATAATTTAATAGATTGAAATAGTAACATCTCTTTGTTATTAAAGTGTTAGCAGTAGATTAAGTTTGATTGAATGGTTTATTCTAATAGTAAACAACCAACCCACCCTAAGTATACAAGAAAAAAAGGGTGAGCCAAGAAAATGTGAAAGTTAGATGCACCAAGATGGTTGTGCAACCTTAACCCTCAAAAGATGGAGGGCTAAAAGATTTAGAAAGAGGAATTATTTAATCCCCTTACTCTCCCAGTACTTACGAATGGCTTCTTTGGTCTCTTTAGGAAGAGGAACATAACCCAACTTGGTAGCCGACTCATCTCCGTGGGTATATGCCCAATCAATAAACGCGGTTACTTTTTTATTGGTATCGGTTTTCTCAATTGGAAGCAAAATAAACGTTGCCGCAACAATTGGATAAGAGGTCTCCCCTTTAGGATCGCCAATCACCGCATAGAAATCCTTCTCAGCTGTCCACTCTGCATACTTAGCAGCATCTTGGAAAGAGCTCAATGTTGGTGCAACAAATTTACCCTCTTTGTTCTCGATCTGTGCTGCGGCTAGACCCAATTTCTCTTTAAAAGAGTACTCAATATACCCAATAGAGTTTTTAATCTGTTGAATGTTTGCCGAAACACCTGAGTTGGATTTACCCGCAACCACTTTTTTGGCTTTCCATGTAGGTTTTTTGCTCACTTTAATCCCCTCATCAAGCTTGTGCAAGAAGTAGGTAAAGTTAAAAGTTGTTCCAGACTTGTCGGCTCTTACTGCTACAGTAATGGGCTCATGCGGAAGTTTGAGCTCCTTATTTTGCTCGACAATCTTGGCATCATCCCAATAGGCAATTGAACCATTAAAAATCCCTGCAATGGCTGCACGGCTTAGTTTCAACTCACCATCTTTAACCCCATCGATGTTGTATGCTAGTACCACTGCACCCACAACCGAAGGGAACATATAGAGTTTTTTCTTTGCCAATGTTTTAGGTTTAAGTGGCTTATCAGAACCTGCAAAATCTACCATACGTTTACTGATAGATTTAATTCCATCACCACTTCCTGTGGGGGTATAGTTAACTTGATTTTTGGTCTCAGCAAAATAGTCTGCTGTCCATGCCTTATAGATAGGTCCAGGGAAAGATGCCCCTCGTCCTTTAATCTCATCAGCATTGAGCGTGCTCATGGCAACAGTAGCAACCAGTGCTGTTGTTAATAATTTAGAAAATGTCATATCATACATCCTTTGATTTGATTTAAGAGAGTATAGAACATGTTGATAACATTTTGGTTACAGCCCAAGTGGATCTTGTAATCTAATCTACTAACCTCAGATATTTTTTAGTAACTTTTTGATATAACCAAATCCAATATTTTTTCATTATTTCCATCCTGAAGGAACTGCGTTATTTTTAAGTTATTTCTCTTTGTCTCATTTTTTATTCTCCTCTATGCCATAGAGAGTCACGCCTATACAACCAAATCTGATCTGCCCATCAAACTGCTCTCTCAATCTGAGATCTACATCGATCACAATCAGAGCTTAAATTTTGAACAGATCAAAAAGCAAACCTTTAAGCCAGTTACTCAAGAAAAACTGGGGTTTGGCTACTCTCCCAAGCTTAATATCTGGATCCGTTTTACGCTCCACAATCCAACGGATCATAATCGAACCAAAATTATTGAGTATGCCAATCCACTGACCTCTGAGATCAAACTCTTTGATCAAAATGGCTCTATCACCCAAGAGGGGATGTTTTACCGCAAACAAAACCGCATCAGTATCAACCCAATCTTTCGGATTACGCTTCCTCCTCATACTCAACAGGAGTTTTACCTCCAAGCTTCATCTCATATTACCACACTCATTGTCAAAATCAACCTCTGGAATGATCTCGATGCCTTTTTCAAAAAAGAGATACACTATCAGTTTATCTTGGCACTCTTTTTTGGAGCAATGGGAGTTATTATTTTCTATAATCTTTTAATCTACCTCTCTACCAAAAAGCTCAGCTACCTCTACTATGTTCTCTTTTTTATGGCCATTACCCTCCATCAGCTCATCTATAAAGGGGTGATGAGTCTCTATCTTCTTCCCCCTGAGACCATGCGGTACCTTGTGGAGTTCTCTTCCTTAATTGTGGCACTGCCTGCACTCTTTTTATCGCTCTTTACACAGACCATCTTGGATCTAAGGCAATACCCACGACTCTACCGTATTCTTAATGGATACCTTATACTTTTTCCATTTTTAATTCTCTTAATCTATAAATTCCACCTTCATGCTTACCGTAATATTCCTGCGGTTGTGCTCTTGATGTTGCTCTTTTTTATTACCACCTATGCCCTATTCCGACGCAACAAGCAGGCCTATTTTATTATTATTGGGTGGCTCCTCTTTTTGACCTCAGGGCTTTTTATGTATCTCTCAAGTTTAGGAATTTATGATATCTTCTCTCAAGTTCCTTACTACACCGAAATCGCACTGGTTGCTGAGTCTTTAATCTTCTCCTTCTCTTTGGCCGCCCGTATTAATCAACTCAACAGAGAGAAGATTCTACTCCAACACAACCTCATCGATCAACAGAAAAAAGAGCAACAGACCCTATCCAAACAGGTTGCCAAACAGACCGCACAACTGAAAAAAAGTCTCGAAGAGAAAGAGCTTCTTCTTAAAGAGCTCAACCATCGTGTTAAAAACAGCATTCAGACCATTGTGGCATTTTTACGCCTCCAGATCGATGAGATCAACGATAAGAAAATTGCCAATACCCTCAAAACTCTTGAGCACCGCGTCATGGCAATTAGTCATCTCTATGCCCTGCTCTATACACGGGATCACCTCTCTTTTGTCAACACCTATGAGTATTTTGTTGCCATTATTGAAGATATCGAACGAACCTATCACCCCTCTTCAGTTAGCATCTCTTTAGAGGTTGAGACACACATCAAATCAGAGTACGCAATCTACTGTGGATTTATTCTTAACGAGGCGATCAACAACGCTTTTGAACACGCCTTTCCTCAGGACTATCAAGGGAAAATTCTAATTAAACTCAAAGAGCAAAAAGGATCTTACACCTTAACAATAAAAGATAATGGAATTGGATATAATAAAGGTTCCCAAAATAATACCTTAGGAATAACCATTATAGAGACTCTTGTAATTACTCAACTAGGAGGAGTATTGCACACCAATACAGACAATGGGGTAGAGATCATTATCACATGGAGTGAAAATGAAAAACGTTGATATTTTAATTATAGAAGATGAAGCACTGGTTGCACTAGAGATCAGGCAAGCGATTCGTAAAATTGGTTTTAATGTTATCGACATGGTTACCAACCATCATGATGCCCTCATGAGCATCGAACAGAAACTTCCTGACCTTATTTTGTTGGATATTCATCTTAAAAATAGCCGTGATGGTATCGAAATCGCTCAAGAGATTAAATCCAAATATGCCATTCCGATTGTCTACTTGACCGCTTATGCCGATGATGAAACCATGAAACGTGCCATGCTGACCAACCCTATTGGATATCTGGTGAAACCCTTTAAACGAGAGGATCTTAAATCGATTATTTTTCTTTCCCTCTACAAACTTCAAGAAAACCCATCCCCTCAATCTGCACTGGTTAAAATTGGTAACGGATACTACTACGATACCCAACACAAAAACCTCTTTTATCATAAATTTCCCATCAAACTTAGCAGTAAAGAGCGACTGCTTCTTGAACTGCTTATCGAAGCACGGGGTACCATTGTTCCCTTTGGTGTACTCGAAGAGTATATCTGGGAAGGAAACCCTGTCTCTCAGGGCTCCCTTCGTGTATTGCTTCATCGACTAAGAGGGAAGATGGAGTATAAACTGATTGAGACCATCCCCTCATTTGGATGTCGATTGTCCCTGCCCTCATAAAAGGAGCTAAGCGACCTGTTTACTCTCTTCTAAAAAGAGTTTTCTAAAGAAATTTGAGATCTCAAGAATGTTCCATGAGGTAATCACAAAATGATTATCCAGCTCTCCATAGGTCGAGAATGATGCCTCCATACGAAACCCTCCAAAACGATTATAGAGCTTAAAGTGATCTCTCTTTATTACCGAGATAGAGGCATCAAGATGGTTCTGTTTAGTTATAAAATAGACCCCCTTAGTGAGCAGTTTAAACTCTTGATTTAAACCACTGCTTTGATGCTCTATTACCAATCGTGAGACTTCAGCAATACGCTTATTTGAACGCAGATGATCGAGTGAGTAGTTTTTATCGATAGGCAGTTGAGCATGTTGGTCAAAAATCACTCGACATGTCCCTGTAATACGTCCGCCTTTTTTTACAAAAAGAATAGCAGAATGTCCATCATAATGATCATAATTCAACCCCTCAATGGGATCGGGAAACTCGCTATTGTAGTTGAGTTGTGTATAGATTTTACTTCTTAAAAGAAAGATCTCAATAAGCTCTAAAGGGGTTTGAACCAATGAGAGATTGGGGCTCTCTTGTTCGAATTGAAGTTGCCGATTAAAATGAAGTATTTTAAGAATCGAAGCTATTAAGTTTTTTTTTATCTTCGCTATCTAAACGAATATTCCACGCCTTAAGTGCCTGATGCACCTCACTTTGTACCTGTACCTCATAGAGGCTTCTCTTCATCTTTGTCATAATATGTCCTTTTGGAATTAAATTTGTAAATTAGATCATTTACAAAAATATTATGACAAATTTTTGTGACAGTTCCCGTTACAATCAACAGAATGTAACGGAAACTGTAACAAAGATATCTTATCATTAGTCAATCACTAATAGGTGGGGAGAAAAGAATGAAAAGCATATTAATAATCAATGATAATGAGAAGGATATTGACGATCTACTCTATATTTTAGATAGACATTTTGATATTTTAGTAAGTCTTGATATTGAAGAGTCCATTGAGCTGATCCATGAGGAGCCTATTGATCTCTGTCTTCTGAGTCTTGATATCCAAAAGAGTGAAGATATTGAAGCCTTTAAACTGCTGCTCCAAGAGAAGGGTATTCCGACCATTTTAACCTCTTGCTATCCCCAGAAGGGGGCATCAGAGCTTCAAACCCTCATTAAATCCTTTGACGGTTCAGAACTGATCAAAAAAATTAAGCGTGTTGTACCAATGGGTTAAAGTGTACCAGTCTAAAGGGACTTGTCTCTCCTCCGCTATTCTCTCGACGGATTCCGAGGGTAATCACAGTATCCTGATCCTCTCTTTGACGCAATACAAGAGGAAGAAGATCATAAAGATAATATCCATCAAGCACCTCTTGTATCCCTTTAAGCCCCTCTACAGCAAAAGGTGTAAACTCCTCCTCCTGAGTAACCTTTCCCTCCATCCAATAGATACGATATCGCCCCTCACAAGGATACAAAAATCTAATATCTATCATGGTACGATGATAAAAATCTACCCCCAATGTCGTAACCACAAAGGGTGGTGCCATCTTCGGAGTAGGAGGAAGAACAAAATCCTCAACCGTATTGCTTGGTGAATCCAGTACCCCAAAAGTTTGTAGACGTAACTGATAACTGTAACGTACCAACTCCTCCTGAGATGGAGGGAGAGGATCATCAAACTCCATTACAATAGGAAGATTGTTAGGATTAAAACCTGCAACATGCTCCCAAAGTCGTAGATCATTAGCATCTTGGGTAAGGGTGGCACTTCCTAGGTCTGGTAATCTAGTATCTTGTTGTGTCTCAAAATAGAGACCATGGCTATTGATGGTCTCTATTTTTATTTTAAAATGTGTCGAAGCTTGACTCAAAAATCCCTCTCTAAACAAACCCTGATCAATATGCTCAACAAAACCTATACGATAGTGCCCTACTCCTCTAGCATCAACACCTAAAAGCTCCAATGCCTCTATGGTAACCTGCATCGATCGAGGCTCACCTAAAGCACCTATTTTTCTACGGTAGACCAGAACTTTAGCAGAGGAGTTACTCTTGACTACCCTATCGGGTTTCCAGCTCTTTTCACGTATCAATGTAACCCTACCACCCTCTGCATAGCGTACTTGCTTAAGCCATGGAGCTTCTGCGGTATGCTCAAAATCCAATCTTTGCCAATGACTCCAGTGAGTATAACCACTTACACGATCCCAATTATCCATTAGACGCAGACGTATCCGAAAAGAGACATCATAAAAATCAACTGAAGCATGATGTGTAAAGTGTAACCGATCACCTACGCTCTCTTGAGGTTGTACAATATAAGTAGTGTGTTTGGATGGTGTTCGAAGATAGTCACTTCCCTTCCAGACCTCATCAACCTCTAAACGATCTCCGCCATTAAACACTAAGGAAGATAAACCCACACCATACGAAGCAGTAAAATGCTCTTGTGTAGGATCAAAATTCACCATCGCCTGATCAATATCAAAAGAGTGTGGTGTAAGAAGAGGTGCTAAGTGTCTGGCTCTGAGAGGGAAAAGATTACTCCGTACACCATCTATGGTAACCCGATAGACATAGAGTGCATCATTAGGAGTCTCTAACCTTTGTTGGCGATCTTGCCAATCGGCTCTAGAGCCATAGATCTGTCGACCATCATAATACCCCATCCCCATAACCAAGGCAAACTCCCAACGTACCGAGAGTGCCAACATCAATGACTCAATAGCCTCCTCTTCCCCATTGAGTGCAGCTCTACCCAACTGTTTAAACGCTTCCCAATCTTCTCGACTAAACGCCAAAGGGTAGCCTGCATAACGCCTTTGGATCTCTTCAAATGATAAAGAGAGAGAGGCTTCTGGATTGATCTTGGCAATAGGCTTCCAGCCCGATAAACGATGCCCCTCAAAAAGATCCAACATTTGAAAATCCTGCAATCTCTCTGGCAGCTCATCAAAAATCTCACGAGCATAGAGTCGAAGTGATCTAATCTCCTGCCCATAAAAGCTCACCTGCTCCCCAGAGAGTATCAAACGCTTCTCAATCAGGGAGTCTGTAGCATCATAAACCTCAACAAAAACAGCATGATGATCCTCTCGATCACCATAACGAAAACGAATCCCCTCTTGTGCTTGATCTAGTCTTAATGCCCCCATCTCATCTAGCATAACATCTCCATGATATCGCCACCATGAAGTGGGAACATCTCGAGCAACATCGGTAGGGTTATCTTCCTGTTTTGCATAAATCAGAACACGTTCTACCAATACCTCTTTAGGAAATCCAAAATCTTCAAAAGGATAGAGCCAACGCAAACGCATACCTGAAGGTTGATTGGGTTCATCAACCCAGCCCAAACCTGTTAAATAGATCTTTCTCATGATCTTCTCCCTCCACTAAAGTTTATCAATCTGTAACTCAAGGTCGTGATGTAATCTACCCATTTGTGCTAAAACCTTTGAGACCTTTATCCACTTACTACTCAAACGATGATAACGTTGAGATCGAATACGCTTGGCAATTCGCACAGCAATCTTATACTCTAGACTACTCAACTCTGCCCACTCTGCTTTTAGCTTACTTCGCATACGTAAAAGGGACTCTAGCTTCTTGACCATCCCCTCTAAACGCAGAATATCCTGAACCAATCGACGATCACGATCACGCACAAGAAGCCGATAGAGCTCTCCTATCTCTGTACGATAACGTATCAACTGCTTATGATTAAGCAAAAGATCATCAGGTTTTGCCCAAACCTCTCCAAGGGGTTGAAGAAATGTTAATTTGGCATACTCTTTATCGATAGTTGTTGATTGAATATGCTCCAGCTTAGGCAGGGAGACTTGGTGTAGATTAAAATACATCTTGAGATGATAGAGTCCAGAGGGTAACATTATTGCTTGATGATCAAAGACTCCCACCAACAGGGCACTGCTTCCATCAGGAGATGGAACTATCTGAATCTTCAATTTAAGCCGCGTCCGCTTAGCCGTTTTTTTAAGACATCCTCTATCTTTAATAAGATGTTCAATCTCTAAAGTCGCTTCAACCCGTCTCCAATCAAGCGGTTCAGGTGTACGTAACCAGAGTGCATAAGGACGTTTACGTTCATCAACAAGTGGCTCAATCACACTCTTCTCTACCAGCTGATTTAAGCCATCAAGTGGTGCCCGATTAAGATCATGATTAAGTCGAACCTTAATCTCTCGCATAAACGAGACAAACGCTTCACTCCAAGGAAGCGATAATGCCTCAACCCCTCGAGAGAGATACCAATCTTTAGGCGGATGTGTATACTCCCTCGTACGTATACGTCCCCATACTCCACTAGAAGGCTCTCTATTCAACCGCAGATCCACCCGATGCAAAAGATCCCCTCTATAGATTTCACGACAGACAGGAACCATTTCCCGCCCCTCTTGACCATAAAAATATCGCAACTGTATCTGTTTGGGGGTAACATGCTGAACAAAATCATTAAATTGAGAGATATAACAAGACCAATGATCCAAACTTGATCTGTTATTAGATATGGAACGATTCGCTGAAAAAAGCTCTACTGAAGCCGCTCCCCATGCACTCAATTTTTTAAACGAGATCCGCTCCCTAGCAACCGTATGGGTACACCCCTGTTTTTTTGCCTCTTGATGATCATCCAAAGCCCCGATATCAGGCTCAAAATAGAGAGGATAACGATCGATACTGTTATCATCCTCATAGTGAATCTTCACCTCCAAACCATCCACGAAAATCTCCCCCATATAATCTACCTTAAAACGAATCAGAGGACGATACTCTCGATATGCAGGGAACCCATATCCATAAAGGGTCGGATTCCAAAGTTGATTATCCGCACCAAAAATACGACTATCCCCAAGCGTACTCTCTAAAATATATGATCGAATAGTAGGAGGGGACTGAACTTCAAACGCCTTGACCATCTTCCATGGCTTCTCAATATTGGTAAACGGCGTAGAGCCTTCAACCCGTGAGAGACCTGCAACTGTTAATTGATATCGTCCTGAGGGGAGTATCTGCTGTTGACACCCTCCACCCGAACGAATATCTGCCCGCTGATAATAACGTATCCCCTGCAAAATAAAATAGGGCATCTTATAACTCTCTAGATGTAAACCTTGAATCGCTTCAGATTCAACATCCACAACAAACAATGCATATACCCCATCCAACATACGCAGATATTTAGGCTCTAACAACACCCCATTTAAGCGAATAAACAACTCCTTTCTCACCTCGATCTTCGCAATTAAAAAGAGCTTTAAACGCTCGATCTTTTTCTGTGTATCAAAATGAATACTCAAACCTTTGGCTTGTAGCACACGGCTCTTTATCTGTGCCAAGGGAGAACATCGCAAAACTCCTCGAGAGTCAAATAGTTTGAGCAAGAATATTCCAAAACGTTTAGTGCTATCTGGTTGGATAGATTCCAAACAGGGAGCATCCCCAAAAAATTGATCTTTAATCTCAATCTCTCTTTGTGCAGAGATCGCAGAGAGGTCAAAATGGGGCATCATCCACCGATAGGGGTTATCCGAAAGTAAGTGCAAACGTGCCAAACGATCACTCTCTCCTCCCGATCCATGTACCCAGACCCCCTTAAGTCCCTGCACTACCCTTCCTGACTGATCCAAAAGGCTCAACTCTTTTATCACGTGAGATACGGTATAGTTTCTTCCTGAGGCTGAACGCTTAAGCGAATGATCTCGATTTACGACATCAATTGCCACACCATCCTCGATATAGAGCTCTTCACTAAAGGGCAATACAATCACCACATCAGGATAGACAGGTGTGGTAGGATCAAGTTGCCACTGCTTGGCGGAGAGTTCATGAAGCAGTCCAACATTATCTTCTCGTAAGAGTGGTAAAATCTCCATGGGATTCTCATTGGGATGCTTATCACCAAAAGTGATCTTACGTTTCCCTTTGTAGTCCGAAAGGGGCCAAGGAAGGTCAATTTTAAAAAATAGAGTAAACGAAAAGCGTGTCGGTTGTGGGGTATCAAGCACAGCCTCGATACGCAACTCCATAGAAAACTTCAATTTATAGATCTTGATAATAAGTTCTAACCAGATCTGAATAAATGCTTCCAGTATAAATGGATTACGACCAATACGACTCTCCAAGATTGCACCACCAGAGAGATAGAGCTTAATCTGCCACCACGATTCATCCAGCTTTACTGAGAGTTTTGATCCATAACTGATCGATTGGTTACTCATCATAAGATAGCTTTTAGAACGCATCACGCCACCAATCAGTTCACTACTGATGGGGCGTTTTTTACTTCCTAAGTTCATGTACCAAACAGAAGGATCCTGAAATGAGAAATAACTCTCCAACGTACCACGAGAGGAGAGCAGTTTTACCTTCGACTCCTTCATGATGTCCATCTGAGTCGTTAATCCCATTGCCAAGGATGTACTGTGAAGATCCAATACAACAGAACCTGAAGCAGACATAAAACCCATTAGGGCACTCCCCTCTCCACCAAAAAGTATAATAGGACCAGGAAGTACCATTGTAAACCCAATGGGTCGAAGGCTCAAAAGTCCACCACTATCGGCTAAGGTTATCAGGTCGGCATTAAAACCCACTCCACGTGCTCTCGCTTGTTTAAGGTCAGGCTTCCAGAGATCAATAATGTTTTTACTTTTCGCCCATGCAACATACTCTTTTGCAGTAGGATTAGCTACCTCTACCCCTGCATTAAGAAGTTTTGGCTCAAAATTATAAGCAAATACACCCCCAATACCTGCCAGCCCCAATCCTGTAGAGCCTAAAGGAACAGGCAGAGGCATATCGACTCCCAAATCCATCAGTAGACCATTATCACTCAATCCTCCTGTCACATCAAGACCAAATCCATTAGGGGGAAGCAGTTTTAAGAGTCCATGTCCTATAAAATACTTTGCTTCTCCACGCCCCATACCAAAGCCTATGGCAACCTCAAAGAGATTCTCCTTAACAATTTTAATATCCCCTATCGCACTAATAAGAGTCATCTCGACATCATCAAGTGGATCATCGGCATCATTGTTAAAAATAAGATTAAACTCTAAACGTAAAAAAATAGATTTAAAAGCACCCACTGAGAGGTTTCCCTTTAAAAGCATTCCTAACGTATAAAAATGCTCCTCTTCATCATAACGCATCACACGCAACAGTGGTGATTTGAGAATAATTCCTTTTTTCTCTGGATCAGCATAAGATCTCTTAAACACCGCTATACCTTGCTCTACACCTGCATTGATCTGAGACTCAATATACGATCGGATCTCTCCAACCACATACGCTTTTATCTCATCTAGAAAAGTATCCATCTTTACTACCCCTATTTATTGCATATAATATTCACATAAATACCGCTTTTTACATAGATAACAACAGGTAGTATAGAGTAAAAAAATTGCAAAAAAATTGCATTTTTGAGATTGAGATAGATTATACCAACTTGTAGCCTACCCCCCAGACAGGAACAAAATACTCCTTCTCCCCCGTGGGATCAATCTTTTTCTTGAGACGGTTGATCGTAACATTAATGGTCTTATCATGAAAGTTCATGCTCTCCTCTCCCCAGATCTCATCTCTTAGAAAATCCCGTTCAAGGGTGGTATTGGGATTTTTCATAAAAGTATGCATTAAGCGAAACTCCAGATTGGTTAACTCAATCATCTCCCCTTTAATGCTTAATGTACGCTCAGCAATATTAAGCAAAAGATCGCGGTATTTGATCTTTTCACTACTGCGTAAACCCGCTCGACGAAGCAGTGCTTCTACTCTAAGAACCAACTCTTTAGCATTAAAAGGTTTGGTCATATAGTCATCCCCTCCACTTAAAAATCCCTCTTCAAGATCCGATTCTTGATCTTTAGCGGTAAGAAAAATAACAGGAATATTGTACCCATAAGAGCGAATCTTACGAACAAATTCACTCCCCTCTACATTGGGAAGATTTCGATCCACAATCATCAAAGCAGGCATCTCCTCCTCTAAAAACTGCTCTACACTCTCGGTAGAGAGAAATCCCATGGTCTGATACCCTGCTTTTTGAAGATGATACTCGATCAGTTCTAAAATATCCTCTTCATCCTCGATAATAACAATTTCTAATGATTGATTTTTCATCTTAAAACCCTACTCTCAATTAATAACAAAATAATAACATAAAAGCATAAGATAATTTGGTTAAAATATCACCTTTCAACGGTAAGGACAATAAAGCGATGATACACAAAACAGTGATAATAATGATAACAACAGTAGGACTACTTATGGCAAACTCTCTTCCAAAGCACTATACCAAAACCCTAGACAATGGTCTTGAGGTAGTGGCAATCCCCATGAAGAATGGCTCCAACGTCATTACCACCGATATCTTTTACAAAGTCGGTAGTCGTAATGAAGTAATGGGCAAAAGTGGTATTGCCCACATGCTTGAACACCTCAACTTTAAATCGACCAAAAACCTCGAAGCGGGTGAGTTCGATAAAATTGTCAAATCCAAAGGGGGAGTCAACAACGCTGCTACCTCGTTTGATTATACCCACTACTACATCAAATCCTCTGCAGAGAATCTTCCTACCTCCATGGAGCTCTTTGCAGAGTTGATGGCAAACCTTAACCTCAAAGATGAAGAGTTCCAAGTCGAACGTGATGTGGTTGCCGAAGAGCGACGGGTACGTACCGATAATCCTCCTATTGGCTACCTCTACTTTAGACTCTTTAATACCCACTATGTCGCCCACCCCTACCACTGGACTCCCATTGGATTTATGCACGACATTCAGAGCTGGACAATCGATGATATTCGAGATTTTCACCAAAAATACTACCAACCCAATAATGCCATTTTGATTGTCACAGGAGACATCGACAAAGAGGAGGTCTTTAAAGTGGCTCAAGAGAAATTTGGTAGCATAAAAAACCACACCAAAGTTCCCCAAATCCACCCAGTTGAGCCCAAACGAGATGGTCCCATTCGAAAAACCATCTACAAAGAGAACAACACCATCGATACCATCGCCATTGCTTATCCTATTCCCAACTATGAGCATAAAGACCAAGTAGTACTCTCGGCCATCTCTGAGATTTTAAGTGCGGGACGAAGCTCTCGGCTCAACAAGGAGCTTATCGACAAAAAACAGCTTGCCAACCAAGTCTATGGCTACAATATGGAACTCACCGATGAGGGGATTTTCCTCTTTATGGGACTTGCCAATCCCAATGTCAAAATTGAAGATCTAGAAAAAGCCATCCATGAAGAGATCAACAAGATCAAAGATGGTAACGTCACCCAAGAGGAGCTAGAGAAGGTCAAAATCAATACCAAAGCGGACTTTATCTACTCTCTCGAGAGCTCTGCGAGCGTGAACTCACTCTTTGGTTCCTACTTGGTACGCGGAAATCTCAAACCTTTACTTGAATATGAAGAGAATTTAGATAAAATTACGCCCGAGATGGTCACTGAAGTCGCCAAAAAATATTTTAATGATGACCTAGCAACCACAATAATTCTTAGGAAACATAAATGAGTAATTTAATTACAGGTGCCACCACCGCACTGATTACCCCATTTAAAAATGGATCATTGGATGAGGCAACCTTTGCCAAACTTATTCAACGACAGATCGATCATGGTATTGATGCCATCTGTCCTGTCGGAACCACAGGAGAGAGTGCCACACTCACCCATGATGAACACAAACGCTGTATCGAGATTGCCGTCGAGGTCTGTAAAGGAACCGATACCAAAGTACTCGCAGGTGCAGGAAGCAACGCCACCCACGAAGCGATTGAGATTGCCCAACATGCTCAAGAGTGTGGTGTTGATGCGATCTTTTCAGTAAGTCCTTACTACAATAAACCCAGCCAAGAGGGGCTCTACCAACACTACAAAGCGATCGCCCAATCGGTTGAGCTTCCTTTTATGCTCTACAACGTCCCAGGGCGTACGGGAGTGGATATTTTACCCGAAACGGTTTGTCGTCTTTTTGATGATGTAGAGAATATCTTTGGGATCAAAGAGGCAACAGGATCAATTGAGCGAACGGTTTCACTCTTAGCCAAACGTCCTGATCTCTACCTCTTCTCGGGTGATGATGCAATTGATTATCCCATTCTTGCCAATGGAGGAAAAGGGATCACCTCGGTAACGGCTAACCTGCTACCTGATCTCAAGTCTGATCTTGTCCATCTTGCCCTCAAAGGTGATTTTGTCGCCTCTAAAGCGATCAACGATCAACTATACGATATCAATAAGGTACTCTTTTGCGAAAGTAACCCCATTCCCATTAAAGCTGCCATGTATATTGCGGGGCTCATTGATACATTAGAGTATCGTCTACCACTTGTTCCCCCAAGCACACAAAACATGAAAAAGATCGAAGAAGTAATGAAAAATTATACTATAGTAGGAGCATAAATGTCGAACAACCAAGGAAAAACCGTCGTTATCACAGGAGCCACCAAAGGCATAGGTAAAGCCATTGCCGAAAAGTTTGCTAGTCATGGAGTCAATGTCGCCTTTACCTACAACTCTAATGTGGATATTGCCAATGAGATTGCACAAGACTTAAGCCAAAAATATGGTATCAAAGCCAAAGCCTATCCACTCAATATCTTGGAGCTTGATCAGTTTAAACCTCTATTTTTAGAGATTGACAAAGATTTTGAACGGGTTGATTTCTTTGTGAGCAATGCGATGATCTACGGTCGTCCTGTGGTTGGTGGTTATGGTAAATTTATGAAACTACGACCTAGCAAAGGGTTACAAAATATCTACACTGCTACGGTTGGTGCTTTTGTACGTGGTTCTCAAGAGGCTGCCCTTCGTATGGAAAAAGTTGGCGGTGGTGCCATTGTAACACTCAGTTCAACAGGAAACCGCATCTACATTGACAACTATGCAGGTCACGGTACCAACAAAGCGGCTGTCGAAGCGATGAGCCGTTATGCTGCGGTTGAGCTTGGAGAGATGGGTATTCGCGTTAATGCCGTCTCAGGTGGACCTATCGATACTGATGCACTCAAAGCCTTTACCAACTATGAAGAGGTCAAAGCTGAAACCATCAAACGCTCAGCACTCAACCGTATGGGAACACCCGAAGATATCGCAGGAGCGGTCTATTTTCTCTGTACCGATGATGCCTCTTGGATCACGGGTCAAACCCTAGTGGTCGATGGTGGAACCACCTTTAGATAACCGCTCTAAGCATATTGGAATACCCAAAAGTTGGCGACCTTTAGCCAACAGTGTATTCCAATTTTAATTGTCGGCTCAAGCCAACCCTACAGATTCCCAATCTTTATAAGGAATAATCTTTTTATGCAACACAACAACATTGTTAATATCCCCAATATTCTTGCCTTTATTCGCCTGCTTTTAGCTCCTTTGATGTTTATGCTATTGGTCAATCAGGATGCTTCAATTTTTGAGGGAATCCATACCTCATGGCTCAACTATTTTGCTGCGTTTATCTTTGTACTTGCTTCGGCAACCGATTTTTTTGATGGATATATTGCACGAACCTTTAACCAGATCACCACCATGGGAAAAATTCTTGATCCCCTTGCAGACAAAATGCTTACCCTTGCAGGCTTTTTAGGACTCATGATGCAAGGTGTTGCCTCTCCGTGGGCGATCTATTTGATCTTAACTCGAGAACTCTTTGTTACAGGTCTTCGTGTCTCGGCAGTCGCCGAAGGAATCGACATTGCAGCGTCATGGATGGGTAAGGTCAAAACCGTAGTCCAGATGATTGCCATTGGTTTTTTACTTATGCGGTGGGAAGGGGGAGAGATACTCTTATGGATTGCAACAGCATTAACACTCTACTCAGGGTATGAGTATGTAAGAGATTTTTTCAAAAAGGTAGCGTTGTAGTAACGCCACCTTTTCAAGACGCGATCTATACCGCGTACAGTTTAGAGATAAAGCTCTCATAGAGGGCTTTTGCCTCAATTAACGCTTCAACTGAAGCATCATTAAGTCGTCCATCTTTGGTTACAGGTGTGCTAATAAGCTTCTCTGCACGATCCATAAGACGATCGGTATCTCTCATGATCTGCTGAGAACTGAGATGATACTCACTGCTATCTTCTCGTTCACCTTCAACATGAAGAATACGTCGTAATTTTCCATTCTCTTCATCCAACAATACACGGAAACTCTCTAAAAGTGGTGTTGCCTCTTTAATATGTGCATCAATACGCTCCATCTCACTTTTAGACTCTTTTTGTTGCTCCGCATAAACATGAGAACGCTCATAGATCTCTTTGGCAACTTTGTAGTTTTTGTTCTCTTTAACACCAACGTAGAATTTATAGAACATAAAACCAACAAAAAGTGCACTTAAGCCCACCGTAGCAATTCCAAAAGTTGGATTCCCAACACCGTTGGTCATTCCGCCACCAATCCAAGCCAACATCGGTTCAAGATCTTGTACGGTAGGAGGAGACTGAAGGAGTTTTTCTGGATCTACCTCCATCCCTGTCTTTTGTGCAGCGATATAGAACCAACCTGCCGCTGTACCTAAGAATCCGATCAAGCCCAAAATAAACCCAGCAAATCCACCTGTACTAATAGGCTCAACACGTACATCTTCGGTGGTGGTTCCTAGCGAGATCTCAAATGGCTCTTGAGGTAACTCTTGTGTATGATCATAATGGAGCTTATCAAAAAGATTTAACGTCTTAGTAATGGTAGTATTAATAAGGTTAAGCTTCTCCTCTTCAAATGCTACCACATTTTGAACAACCTGAGTCTGAACCTCTTGAACCTCTTGATCTGCCTTCTTAATCAACTCCTCCGCACTCTGCATCATCGCTTTAGACTCTTCAGTCTTGCTTAAGGGTTTCTTTACAGGGGTAACCACCTCTTCTTCTTGAGGCTTCTCTTCTGATTGAGACTCTACCACACCATCAGCTGAGGTTGGCGAGCTCTCTTCTAGAACTTGCTCCTCATCTTGGTGTTTGGTATCATCAATTTCACTTTTGTTTCCCATTATTTTCCTTTCATTTTAGTGATTTTAAGATTACACCCCATTTTATCATAATTAATCTTTGGTATAATACATAAAAAATTAGGATTTTTATGGGTATATTTATTGCGATCTTTGTATTGTCATTCTTAATCTTCTTTCATGAATTAGGACACTTTACTGCTGCACGCTTTTTTGGGGTACAAGTCGATGTTTTTAGCATCGGTTTTGGTAAGAAGATCTTCCAAAAAAAAATAGGCAAAACACTCTGGGCACTCTCCATTATTCCCCTTGGAGGTTATGTTAAAATGAAGGGGCAAGATGACAGTGATCCCACCGCAGTAAATTATGATAATGACAGCTACACCGCCAAAAAACCATGGCAACGTATTATCATTCTTTTAGCAGGTCCCTTTGCCAACTTTTTTATGGCATTTCTTATCTACTTTGGTATCTCTCAGCTAAGCCCCTACCCCTCGCCACTTTTTAACTATAGCCACTATATCCCTGCTAAAGTTGGGAGCTTTTCCCCCATCTCCCCAGCCCAAAAGGCAGGCATGGAGATCAACGATACAATTCTGAGTATCAATCAAACCCCTATTCAATATTGGGATGAGATATCGACAGCCATACAACACAATAAGGGTATGCTTGAGATTGAATTACAGCGTAACGACACCCTTATCTCTCTCTCCCTTATGCCTATTCGAAAAACCATCAAAAACCGTTTTGGAGAAGAGATAGAGCGTCAATTTATCGGCATTGGCCCCTATGCTCAAGGCACGATCCCTCCCCGTATAGAGTTCTCGTTAATCGAAGGGATCAAATTTGCATGGAGCGAAACCCTCTATGCCTCGACCATGATCTTTAAGAGCATCCAAAAGCTTATTACTGGATCGGTTCCTGCCAATCAACTCGGTGGAGTGGTCTCGATTGTGGATGTTACCGCAAAAGCAAGTGCCTCAGGTATGGTTATGTTACTCCTCTTTACCGCACTAATCTCTGTTAACCTTGGAGTATTGAACCTCTTACCCATTCCTGCACTCGATGGGGGACATATTATGTTTAACCTCTATGAGATAATCCGTCGAAAACCACCTAGTGAAGCGGTAATGTATCGACTTACCATTATGGGATGGGCTATTTTGCTCTCTTTAATGCTCTTAGGGCTTTATAACGATATCAATAGACTATTAGGATAATACATGAAAGAAAAATTACAAAAAAACTTAGATGAAGTCATCTGGAATATTGAACAAGCACGCATTAGCGTAAGTGAACACCACATTGTCAAACTGGTGGCTGTAGGAAAATACAGCGACGAAGAGAGCATTGCCATGCTCTATCAACTTGGACAGCGTGCCTTTGGAGAGAATCAAGTCCAACAGCTAGAAAAACGGATGCAACATCTTGCAGATCTACCACTTGAATGGCACATGATCGGAACCCTTCAAAGCAATAAGATCAATAAACTCTTAGCCCTACGCCCTGCTCTGCTTCAGTCTCTTGATAGCTTAAAGTTGGCACAAGCACTCAATAAACGCCTCCAAGAGCAACAACAGACCCTTCCTGCACTACTACAGATCAATAGTGCCAATGAAGCCACCAAGTCAGGAGTCACCAGTGAAGAAGCGATCGATCTCTATCAAGAGATTGCTCAGAGCTGTCCAGCCATCCAACTTAGAGGAGTTATGTCTATTGGAGCACATACCGAAGATAAAAAGATCATCCAGCAGAGCTTTGAGAGAACCTATAAGATCTATGAAAAGCTCCAAAAGAGCAATCAAGCCACCATCTGTTCCATGGGTATGAGCAACGATTATGAATTGGCCATCAAGTGTGGATCCAATCTGGTTCGTATCGGTTCAAAAATTTTTAACTAATTTTATAATACAAAGCGGGGATATATATAATGAGACAACTGGTACACTATTATCAAGATACAGAGAGCTTTGAGGCGTGGTGCCAAGAGCATCAACCCATCAACTCCAAACAGCTATTGATTGAGGTCAACTACCCCAATCAAGATCCTACTCAACTAACGTTCCTACTCAAAGAGCTCCAAGAGCGTTTTTCTGAAGCCACCATACTGGGTATGCAGAGTTTTGGATCCTTTAAAGACCACCGTGTAACTGATCTTAACCGTGATCCTGTTATCTCGATGATGGAGTTTGAAAGCAGTCAGATCTCCTCTCTTCTTCTGGATCTCTCAGGTAACTATGTCAAAGGAGCCAAAGAGGACTATATTCTAGACATTATGGAGATCGAAAAGTATCTACAACCCGACACCCAAGCGATCCAGATTTTAAGCAGTTACAATACCGTGCATACTGCTTCACTTATTAATAAACTAGGCGAGACATTTGCACACCTTAAAATCTTTGGAGGGGGAGCGAGTAGCTCATCACAAAACACCTCTAAATCTTTTATTTTTTATAATGGGAAAATTTATCGTAAAGCGATTATTCTTACCTTTTTGCATGGAGAGAACCTCGATGTTAACCTCTATCAAGCCTTTGACTGGAAACCGATCAGTAAAAAGAAAAAGGTAACCAAGGTCGATGGCTACTCCCTTTTGGCGATGGAGAATAGTCCTGCTTTGGATATCTATAAAAAATACTTTCCCAACATCGAAAAAGATAAATCGGTCTTTTTACAGGTTCCACTCTATATTACCAAAGGGAACCTCTCTTATACCGTACATATTGCCGACACCAACAGCGAACAGCAGAGTCTTATCACCACCCAAAAGCTCCAAGAGGGAGACATTGTTCAGCTCTCTATTGGTAACTATAACGACATGATGAACCGCACCAAAGAGATCTATAAGTTTCTCTCAGAAACCCCTGCTCAAGCCCTCTGGATTGGTTCATGTATCTCTTATGAGTATGGTTTTAGGATTCCTATTAACTATTACATTTCCAATATCAAAAACAACAACAATATCTTTGGATACACCACTTCTCAAGAGTATTTTAACGAAGAGAACCAACCCAACACCTATCACAACCAAACCTTTATTATAGCAACCATTACCGAATCACGAAGCAGTTATATTGAGCTTGTTGAGTACAAAGAGGAGAACATTACCCCCTTTGAGATTGCCAATAAAAACCTCTACTCCATTATGCACAAAACTGCCAATGAGCTTAACCGCCTGACAGAGAATCTAGAGATTCGAGTCAATCAACGTACCAAAGAGCTCAAGGTACTTAATGCAGACCTTCAAGTACGCATCAACGATGCGGTACGTAAAGTTAAGCGTCAAAATGCCATCATGACCCAACAAGCACGTCTCGCTTCGATGGGGGAGATTTTAGAAAACATCGCCCACCAGTGGCGACAACCACTCAATACCGTCTCTTGGATTATGAACGACACCCTTGTTAAGACCCAACTGGGCAAAGCCGATGAGATTGATATTGCCGAAGTGGCAAAAAAGGTCAATAACTCCATTCAGTTTCTTGCCAATACCATTGAGGACTTTAGACGCTATGTTGATCGTAGTGATCTTGCACAGACTTTTAATCTCAAAGAGACCATCGAATCTACCGTCATGCTTATTAAAGAGACACTGGCAAAATCTCAAACCACGGTCAAAATTGAGTGTGCCGAGGATATCACCTATAAAGGGTATGAAAATGACTTTAAACATGTTATTATGAACCTGCTCAATAATGCACGTGATGCCTTTGAAGAGAATGGTATTACCAATGGAGAGATCTTAATTCGTGTCTTCCATGAAAAAGATGAGCTTATTATTGTTGTTCGAGACAATGCAGGGGGAATTCCTAAGCCCATTCTAAATAAGATTTTTGAACCCTACTACACCACCAAACACAAAACACAAGGAACAGGACTCGGTCTCTATATGAGTAAAAACATGATTGAACGTGTTGGTGGAACCATCGAAGCCTTTAGTACAGTTAATCAAAAAACCTCGTTTCTTATTCGACTCCCTGATAAAGGGGCACTCCCAAAAGAGAATCAGACCATGCGTCTAGCCAAAGAGATGAAAGAGATAGGAATCCTCGAAGAGGAGTAGTCTTAACTCCTCCTCCCTTAGGGGAGATAAGAGAGTGTAGGAATTCCCATCTCTTCGGGTAATCCACACATTAAGTTAGCTGCTACCAAGGCTTGTGAACTTGCCCCTCGTAAAAGATTATCAATCGCGGCATTAACAAAGAGTGCATTACCATTTTTTGCAGCAAAAATATCGCAAAAATGTGTTCCTGCGGTACTTTTAATATCCACTGGCTTATTACGAACACGAATAAATCGATCCGATTGATAATGTGCTTTTAGTACCTCTAATGGATCAATATCCTCTTTTAAGGTAGCATAAACAGAGACCAACTCCCCCCGTGTCGCAGGAATAAGATGTGGTACAAAATTGACACTCATCTTAACCCCATGAATCTTTTCGATCTTCTCTGCAATTTCTGGGGCATGACGATGTTTTAAAGGGTTGTAAGCAAAGATGTTATCGTTAACGGTAACAAAATGGGTTGTCTCCGAAAGCTTTTTTCCCGCTCCACTTACTCCTGATTTAGCATCCACAAAGAGAGGTGCACGCTCATCAAGATAGGGAATAAAAGGTAAAATCCCTAAAAGTGTTGCAGTAGGATAGCACCCTGGTCCTGCTGCAAGCTTTGTGCTTTTAAGCTCCTCTCGATAATACTCAATTAGGGCATAAACTGAAGTATCCAGATGAGCCTGATCCTCATGCTCGCAATAGTGTTTCTCATAGGTATCAAGCTCCAGTCGATAATCTGCAGATAGATCAACCACCTTAACGCCACGATCGATTAGATCTTTTGCAAATCCCATGGAGGCTTTATGCGGTAGTGCTAAAAAGACCAGATCACATGAAGCAACCACCCTCTCAACCGAAGCTTTTTCTACAGGAGCCGTTATCACGCCAACCAGTGCAGGATGGAGCGACTCAATCATACTCTCTCCTGTACTGGTTGCTAAATAACTCAACTCCATCTTTGGATGATTAACCAACATCTTAACCAACTCTAGCCCTGTATAGCCACTGGCTCCGACCACACCTACTCTAATCATTATAGTTCAATCTCTTTATAAAAAATTGCTTCAATATCAAAGGTCTTCTTTCCTGCAGGAAGTACAATCTCAACCTCATCCCCCTCCTCTTTACCAAGCAGTGCTTTTGCCATGGGTGAACCAATCGAGATCAATCCTTTATCTGGATTAGACTCTTGCGTACCTACGATAGTATAGGTTACTTCACTATCATCCTCTTGGTCGATCAGTTCTACCGTCGATCCAAAACTTACACGCTCATGCGAAAGTTTAGAGGGGTCTATGACCTGTGCACGCCCTACCAAGTCGGTCAGATCCAAAATCCGAGCTTCCATAAGCCCCTGCTTATCCTTGGCAGCGTGATACTCTGCATTCTCTTTAAGATCCCCCAACTCTCTGGCGGTATCGATTACCTTTGCAATCTTAGCACGCTCTACGGTTTTGAGTTGTTCTAACTCTTTAGACAATCTATCAAATGTTGCTTGTAACATTGGTTCTTTTTGCACGATGTTTCCCTTGTATCTTTTTTAATTGGGGTTATTATAGCATATTTTAAAACCTCTCAAAACAGATTTTGACCTTAGATAGATTAATGTCAAAAATATTATTTTATGTTGTCTATTTTGCCAAAAATAGCATATCCCAAGAGAGATCCTCATCCAAATTGTATAAATAACAAAAAATATAAAAAACTTAAAGATGTTTAAATCTATAATATATCGTATAAAATTATTAAAAAAGGTTGCTATACATGAAACGAAAATATCATATTCTCCCCTTTATACTCTTAGGATTTAGTACCATACTGCTAGCCTCTCCACCCAATCCACCTAAAAATATCGGTCTTACCTATGTTGACCCCTCAACCATTCGTCTAAGTTTTATGGATAATTCAGAGAACGAATCAGGTTTCTATATCTATGTTGATGATGTTCAAAAATATAGATTAAATGCTCATGAAAGCACCTATCTTTACCAAACCATACCACGACTAAGCTGTGACCAGAGACACACCATCTCAATAGAAGCATTTAACAGCGAGGGAAGATCGACCAAAGTCTCAAAAAGCTTCACCTTCCAAGGAACTTTTGGTAAGCCCTGCTCTCCTTTTTTGGATCTCGATACAGAGCATGAGCATATCACAATCAACAAACAAGATATCCTCCTAAATAAATACCCCTCACACTATCCTTTTATTGCCAATGTTCAAACACCTCTCTCCTGTGAATGGAGACTCAATGGGGGTTACTATGCAGGTCCTGATTGCAATGAGATAATAGCACAGGATATGCACTATGAACTGCATGCCCAAGGACTCAAAATAGGAGAAAACAACCTCTCACTAACCCTTACGGATAACAACGGCAATAGCGTTACCGATTATCTACTCATTGAAGTGATCGATGATGTCCAAGAGTTGATCTATATCGGAGTCAAAAAATTAACCCTAAAAGTAGGACAGACTGTTATAATCCCAGCAGGTGTTACACGAATCTGTTTAGACTATGGATGTCTCCCCTCTTCTCACTACTGGTCTGGTGGCTTAGGAAGCTTTAATGACAGCATGTTTGAGCTAGGTCATCTATTTCCAGGTCAAGGTTATACCGCATCCACGACATATACCGCACAAGAGGAGGGTAATACAACGTTAACACTCTCTGCATTAGGAAGTAGTCAATCTATTTCTGTAGAGATCCTTCTACCTCATCGGGTTGTTGTTGATGGCAACTTAATGTGGCAAGAGAGTCTAAAAGAGGTTAGAAAAGCTTGGTCATTTGTTCCGCTTAACCCTACCATTACCCAAGGAGACACCGCAACCACCTACTGTGAAAACCTAATCTGGGCAGGGCATGATGATTGGAGAATTCCCACCATTAATGAGCTTCTTGAGTATGTTGGTCTTAACAGCGAAGAGGAGTATTGGGGATTATTAACCTCTCCCATACCCTATAGTAAATTCCAACTTATTACCTCCTCTTCACTTAGAGATGTTCAAGGTGATGAAGAGCTTCTTGTCAAGTGCGTTAGAGAGATCAAGGAGTAATCAATACTTCCCTGTTAAGGGGAGTAGTCAAAAAGAGCCGAGCTATCCCCTTTTTTTACAGACTCTTAATCAAACTTACACTACCATTCTTTTATGAAAAAAGAGTATAAAATCCTTATAACCAATGACGATGGCTTCGATTCACCTGCCCTACATGCACTGATTGAAGCACTAGAACCTTTAGCACAAATCATTACCGTAGCTCCAACCCTCGAAAAATCTGCTTGTGGGCACTCACTTACCCTTACACGCCCCCTGCGTTTTGTAGAGATTGAGCCTAACTTCTACAAACTTGATGATGGTACCCCCACCGATTGTGTCTTTTTGGCACTGCACAAAATTTACCGTGAACAGATGCCCGATCTGGTGGTCTCAGGGATCAACATCGGGGCAAACATGGGCGAAGATATCACCTACTCAGGTACCGCATCAGGAGCGATGGAAGCTGTACTTCAAGGGGTTCCTGCTATTGCGATCTCCCAAGATTTTTCAGATAATATCAAAACCAAAGAAGGGTGGGATTATGCACTGGCAAAAGAGACCATTCAAACTTTGGTACGCAAAATCATCGAAGGGAGTTTCCCACTAGAGCCACGCAAGTTTCTCAATGTGAATGTGCCTCCTCTCTTGGTAGAACAATCTAAAGGATTCAAAATCACTAAAACAGGAAGTCGTGTCTACACCAACGATGCCGATTCCCATATCAACCCTCGTGGAGAGGAGTATTTTTGGATCGGACTGGTCAATCATGAATGGCGAACAAGCCAAGGAGAGATGACCGATATCCAAGCCATACAAGAGGGATATGTCTCCATTACTCCCATTCATCTAGACATGACCGCACATAGCGATATCGAGAGGTTAAAATCATGGATCTAAGATTTCAACGCTGTGCAATGCTCTTTGGAGAAGAGGGCTTTGAGAAGCTTCAACGTGCTAAGATTCTTATTTTGGGTGTGGGGGGTGTAGGGTCGTATGCCCTTGATTGTCTCTGGCGAAGTGGCGTAAAGGAGATTACCATTATTGATTACGACCGCTACGATGTTACCAATCAAAATCGACAAATTGGTAGCGAAGCAGTTGGTGCACTCAAAACCGAAATCCTTAAACAGCACTACCCTACTATTACCGCCATCAACCAGAAGATGGACATGGCATGGGTAGAAAAATTTGATTTTGAACCTTATGATCTTATTATTGATGCAGCCGACACCACCAAAGTCAAAATTGAAATCGCTAAAAAGTGCTACAAGAAACTCATTATGTCCACAGGATCCGCCAAACGGTTTGATGCCTCAAAAGTAGAAGTTGCCTCCATCTGGAAAAGTCACGGAGATGCCCTTGCCCGTAAAATTCGCAATGAGCTTAAACGGGCTAAATTTGATCGAAACTTCACTGTCGTCTTCTCCCCCGAAGAGGATAAGTGCCAAGAAAAAGGCTCCTGTGTCGCGGTAACAGGAACCTTTGGACTCTTCATCTGCTCGGAAGCAATTAAACGGATATTAAAATCCTAACCTTCACTGAAGTTTCTGATGCTCCTCTTCTAGAAGTTTAAGAAAATTCTCTACATCCATAGAGCCAAGACGCATATCGGCAACCCCATTTTGTTGAGTAATAAAAACAAACATGGGGGTCATCTGTCCACTTAAACCTAATGGAAGCTCCTCAGTATCACTGTTGGCTTGAGCTAGAATAAAATATTGATTAATCGCCTCTTGTACCCGATCTAATACAAGTACCTCCTCTTCCATCTCTTGACAAAATTTACAATTGGTCGAGATCACTTCTAAAAGAATGATCTTGTGCTCCTCTTTAGCACGCTTTTGTGCCTCTTCATAGGTCACAAAAATTGAACTCATTTTAGTTTGATCAAGCTCATCTAGAAGTGGTACAACCTGAGCATCGACAACGGTGCCTCCATACTCCATCGCCATGGTTAAATTCTCCTCCAAAGGAGCAAGAGAAGCATTACTGCTACTATTGAGATCCATAGAAGATGGTATTTCTGCCCACGAGAGAGTAAACATAGAGAAGATAAAAATAGAAGATTTTAACAGATTCATGAATTTCCTTTTTTAAATCTTATCCAGTTTTTATTAACGGAGTGTAAATCATAAGTAATATCGTAATAGTAATTTTTATTAAAAATAAATATAATTTTTTTTATAGTTCTATTCCATAATTTTTTATAATAAATAGTATATACTTACACCCATTTAATCAAAGGAAATAGGATGAAAAGAATCATTAGCATTATTACCATAGGGATCTGTATGAGCATCAACATCGATGCCAATGAGTCCCCCTTAACCCAACAAGAGCTTCAGACCAATATCGTTATTAATCTCGCAGGGAAACAGCGAATGTTAACCCAAAAAATGAGTAAAGAGGCACTCTTAATTGCCAAAGGAATCAACAAAGAGGAGAACCAAAAAAACCTTCAAGAGACCATTGCTCTCTTTGATAAAACCCTCAAAGGACTACGCAATGGTGATGCCGATCTTCATCTACCCAAAACCAAAGATCCTCTTATTTTAGAAGAGTTGGATAAGCTACTAATACTTTGGAAAAACTTTAAAGTTCATGTTGATCGTGTTGCCAAAGGAGAAGTTGACAAAGCTACCCTAGAGGCGATTGACCAAGGGAATATCCCCCTTTTAAAAGATATGGATTTTATTGTCCAACTCTATGAAAACCGTTACAATACAAACATTGACCCCCATCTTGCCCATACCATCAACCTTGCAGGTCGAGAACGTATGCTTACTCAAAAAATGACCAAAGAGCTTTTACTCATAGCCAACTCTTTGCAGTCTAATGCCAATGTTCAGAGTCTTAAAAGCAGTGGAAAGCTCTTTCAAGAGACCATGACCTCTATTTTGAGTGATCCAGAGAGCCTACAAAATCCAGAGATCTCTTCACGTCTAATGAATGTACAGCAGTTATGGAACAAATATCAAAAAATTGTTGCCAATATGGGCATGTCCGACCAAGAGCGAGAGATCGCCCAAGCAAAAGAGCAAGAGATCAACCAAAAGATGACCCAATCACTTCTTGAGCTTGCAAAGATTGTGGATGCCAATGCCTACAAAAAACGGCTCAAGCAGACAGGTGAGCTCTTTGATTCTACCCTGCATGCACTCATTGATGGAGATACCAAAATGGGACTAATGGGCACCAAGGATCAAGCAATCAAAGCTCAACTCTTAAAGGTACAGAAGCTTTGGGATGATTACAAAAACATTATCTCCAATGCCGATGTTTCAGATCAGGGTTTACAAAAAGCGATTGCCATCAACATGCCACTGCTTCAACAGATGAACAAAGCGGTCACCATGTATGAACAACAATCTACAAAAACATCCCACTAAGATGTGGGATTAAGCATAGACCTCTACATGTTTCTTGCCACCAAAATATGCCTCTTCATCCAAAAGAGATAACCCCTCTTTGCTCAGAGACTGTTTGACCAGATCTTTTTGGAAGGTCGACATCTCTTCATGAGCAAAAAACTTCTCTAGAGGCATCCAGATCGCCTCTTCGATCTCTTCGGTATCGATAATATTAATCTCCTCATCGAGTGGTTCAAGGGCAAAAACAATATACATATTGGACTTATTATAACGGTAAGGGTGTGAGTTTAAAATGGAGACCATCTTAATAAACTTTGCATGAATACCCGTCTCCTCATAGACCTCTCGAATTACACCATCAAGCAGACGATCCCCCTCTTCAACCATTCCTCCAGGGAGTTTGTAGAGCGAGTGTCGTGTTCCTATACGATCACGCACCATCAAAAGCTCCTGCTTGGCATTAATCACTACCGCCCCCACACCAATGGTATGGGTTGGAGGAACAGGGATATAGGCATCGGATTGAACTTGATAGATTAATGTGGTACGGTGAGGCTCACAGTTATGAAAAATAAAACCCCTCTTGAGTGCCAATGCAATCTGGTTGGCTTGAGTGGTCATAAAATCCATCCAGATCAACTTTTTATGAGCTTGACCTGCTTGTTCAATCAATCGATTAAGAGAGGATTCAAATAGCTCCAGATCCTCTTCGATGGAGTCGGGTTCAACAATCCATCCATTATAGATATCCTCTTTAACCCGTAACATTACTTCATCTTTCGTTTTCTAGCTGCTACTAAGGTGAGTACAAACATTCCTGCAATGGCATAATAGACCCACATAGGAATTGGTACAGGATCACCTGCTGCGTATGAATGAAGTCCAGAGAGATAATAATTAACCCCAAAGTAGGTCATAATAACCGAAGAGTACGCCCAGAGTGATGCCACATTAAAGACAAAGGGATTGTTCATCTTAGGAATAAAGCGTAGATGTAGTACCGTTGCATAGATCAAAATGGTTACTCCTGCCCATGTCTCTTTGGCATCCCATCCCCAGTAGCGTCCCCAGCTCTCGTTTGCCCAGACCCCACCAAGGAAGTTTCCAATGGTCATTAAAAAAAGCCCAACAATCAAGCTCATCTCTGCAATACTGCTGAGCTCTTTAATGGCTCGATCAATATTGGGTTTATTCTCTCCTCGCATAATAAATAGAATCAACACCAACAAAGAGAGCATCGATCCAAGCCCCAAGAAACCATCACCTGAGATAATGGTTGCCACATGGATCATAAGCCAGTAGGACTTAAGTACAGGAACCAAGTTGGTAATCTCTGGATTAACAAAGTTCATGTGTGCCACACCCATGGTAACCCCCGCCAAGAGTGCTGTTGCCCCCAGTGTAAAGGGTGACTTACGAGCAAATACCAATCCTGCAACCACAGTAGCTGCGGCAATAAAGACAATCGACTCATAGGCATTTGACCATGGGGCATGCCCTGCAATGTACCATCGCATCCCCATACCGATAAGATGCAATACAAAGCCAATAATCATCACCCCCCAACCAATACGCATGATCCACTTAAGTGAGAAGCTTGGCTTAATTACATTAATAAATGAAGCGATCAAAAGTAAAATCCCAACAATCAAATAGAGAGGAACCAACTTAGAGAGTAGTCCCAATTTATTGTAAGCAATCTCAATCTTGATCTCATCCTTAGAAGGAATAACCTCTGCACCAAACTTATGCTGATAGAGATCGATCAATTTTACCGCTTGATTAAAGGTACTGTTGTTGTTCTCTTCTACTATACTATCAACCCCCTCAAAGAGATACATGGTCATCATCCGTGCCATCTCGGAGAGCTCTTTGGGAAACTGCTCAATCGCCTCTTGGGGGTTAAGCCATTTGTTGTTGGGGTCATGAGGAATAGGATAGATCTTAAGCAGTGCTCCCGTATAGACCATATAGGCGATATTCAAACGCTCATCGGCTTTGACCAGTTCTTTGTCGTAAGCACTCTTCTCTAGAGGCTTTTTTCGTACCGATGTGCCAATCTGTGTAGAGAGTTTGTAGGCTCCTTCAGGAGTGAAAAAGTCACTAAATCGTGCATATTTTACCTCTTTATCAAGTCCTAGCTCTTTGGCAATTTTTGGGTGTCCTATCTTAATCATGGGAAGATTTTGATAAAACTGAGGCTTAATGGTCATTCCCAAAAATACTGCTGTAGGATCCACTCCATAAATGGCACTCTTTCCTGTAAGTTTTGAGACCACTTCATGGGCAAAAGTATCTATGGGTTTCATTCGTCCCCCATGACTCTGAACCACAATCTCACCAAACTTCTCAATCATCTCAGGATTATCAAACGATTTGATAATCTCACTCCCATTGCTATCTAGTGGTGGTAACGATGCTGCCATGCTTGGTGTAGTGTAACCAAGCAGTACCAACATAACAATAGCAACGGCACTCCCTTGGAGCTTTTTCGCCCGAGCCAAGAGTTTTTGGAATCGACCATTTTTATCAAAGAGGTTCCAGATCATTCCAATGGTCAAAAGAAGGTACCCAATATAGGTCAAAAGTGTACCAGGATCATGGTTCACAGAGAGTACGGTTCCCTTCTCATCAGGATCAAATGAGGATTGAAAGAAACGGTAGTTTCGATGGTCAAGTACATGGTTCATGTAGATTCGATACGGCATAGAGACAATTCCCTCCTCTGGGTCGATTAGTTCTACCTCACTGGCATACGATGAGGGACTCATTGAACCTGGGTAACGTTCGAGTTGAAAATCAATTAGCTTAAGAGAAAAAGGCAGATTAATAATCTTTGCACCCATATTCAAGGTAATATCTACCCCATCAAGGGTAACTTTTTTATCCTCACCCTGATTGGCAGCAAAGGCAAAAAGATCCACATCCTTTACCTCATCTCCAACTTGAACTCTAAAGGTAACCATCTCGGGTTTTCCCCCTTTAGGCTTGAGCGAGGATGATCCATACTGTAGAATTGATTTATCATGTACGGCTTTAAGTACCACCGCATTACCATTAAACTGATGAAGCTTTTTCATCTCAAAAGGGCTACGACCTTTGGGGAGTTCTCCCTCCTCTCGGGTCACCATGGAGAGAGTCTTAATATCAAAGTTATGATCCACTTCCAGCTTACCATCAGGAGTAGAGACGATATTAAAAACAGGCTTTTTAGGATTGGCGATGGGGTGATTAAATGCAACAATAAACGATCCCATATCTTTGATCTCTCCCTCTCGCAAATTAATGGGTCGTCCCCCCTGTCCTACTGCTGAGACCATCAGCTCAATTGCCAACTTACCATTAGGATCAGGAATCAGTTGCTTCTCTGCCGCAGGAAGGTAGTTAATGAGTTCAAAATCAACTGTTTTGCCATCGACATAGAGTCGCTTATGCAGATGGTTCTTAGTCATAGAAGAGAGCAATAGAGGCTGTTCATAATGAGCATGTTTACCCCCATGAGCCACATCAAACTGCAATACTTTCATATCTGAGACCATGGTACTGCTACTCTCTCCCTCACGAATACTCATAATCCCCTCATACCCAATATAACGGGTGGTTGCGGCACCAAGAGCGATAATAAGAAAAGAGAAATGAAAGAGAAAAACCGATTTTCTATGCTTATAACTCTTGAAACGTATAATATTATAAAGAAGAATCAAGATAAAGTAGAGCAGAAAAAACTCAAACCAGCGGGCATTATAGACCAATGCTTTAGCGGTTTGCGTCCCATAATCATTCTCAATAAAGGTCGCCGCACCAATAATGACACCAAACAGAAAAAGCAGCCAAACGGCTACTTTCATCGAAAAAATTTTTTTTAACACATCTAATCCTAGTTATTAAAATCGGTTCGAGTATAACAAAGAATTATTAATCATAGATTAATTGTTCGCTTTGCCTCCTGAATTAATGCGTTCATAGAATCTTCATAAAATTTCGCTATTTCCGCATCGACTGACTCAAATCGTGTCACCAAAACAGGTGTGGTATTACTGGCTCTAACCAAGCCCCACCCCTGTTCAAAATTGATCCGTACCCCATCAACATCGATAATACTTTTAATTTTAGGAAAGCCCTCTGGTGGATTCTGTAGCAAGGTTTTAATCCGATCAATAATTAAAAACTTCTCTGCTTCACTGGTCTCTACTTTAATCTCTTCGGTAGAAAATACCTTGGGTAGTGCATCGATCTCTGCATCAAGATCGATCCCTTCATTAATCAGCTCCAACATACGCAGTGTTGCATAGATCGCATCATCATATCCAAAATAGCGATGCTTAAAAAAGATATGTCCACTCACTTCGCATGCCAAATCGGCATTGGTCTCTCGCATTTTAACTTTAAGATTAGAGTGTCCCGTTTTATACATAATCGCTTTTGCACCCCGACGCTCAAGCTCATCGTACATCACCTGTGAACACTTTACCTCACCAATAACAGTAGGGTTTTGCATCTTTAGAGTATACAACAGTGCCATCTGATCCCCTTTGATGTTGTGTTTATGCGTCAATACTGCAATACGGTCTGCATCTCCATCATAAGCAAACCCAATATCTCCATCTTTGGCGAGTGCCTCTTTTAAGTCAGCTAAGTTTGCTTCTACCGAGGGGTCTGGATGATGATTGGGAAAGGTACCATCAGGCTCCATATAGAGTCCATGATAGTTCAATGCCAATCCATTAAAAATAGCCGAAAGTACCGTATCGGCTACACCATTTCCTGCATCAACTACAATACGGCTCTTCATCCCTTTAAGATGTGCAAAATTCTTAATCATATAGGCAATATAAGGACTTTTTACATCTATAGATGTTGCTGTGGTATTATCAGGAATCAAACGATCCTTATCGGCAAGTACCGCATCCCCTAGGGTATAAATATCCTCACCAAAAAAGGGTGCCTTCTCTAAGGTAATCTTAAACCCATTATACTCACTAGGATTGTGTGAACCTGTAATCATAATAGAAGCATTAGTAGTAACACCGTTAAAATCAATATGGTTAGAAAAATAATTTACAGGAGTTGCCACCATCCCCATATCTAAAACCTTACACCCTACGGCATTAAGCCCCGAGGTTAAATAGTCTCGTAAAATGGGTGAATGTGATCGTGCATCATAACCAATGGCAACCACCTTCTCCCCTTGGATCCGTTCTCCTAAATGGTAACCAATCAACTTAACGCTCTGTTCATTGAGCTCCTGTTCAAAAATTCCACGAATATCATACTCTCGAAATATACTTTTCATGCTAAAACTGCCTTTTCAAATTAGTGGTATAATTCTACTAAGCTAAACTAACAAAAAGCAAAAGAGGGAGAAGTTTATAAAGAAGAGAAATAGAGAAAAAAGAGGGAAGGGAACTATTTCCCCCCCAAGATATCGCACTGTCCTGTAATCTTACAGAGTGGACAGAAGTTTACCAAGCCAGCAATCAAGGGAATTGCCCCAAGATAAAACCAACCATTACCACTGTATACACCATACCCAATCAATGACGCTCCAAGAACAATTCTAAAAGGTCGACAGACACTTCTAATTTTTTGTACATTCATCTATAATTTCCTTTAATTTTTTTGATAATCTATCATAATAAAGCTTTAGCCAAAGATAAAGTTACACTCTTCAAAGGCTCTTAGATTAATTTGAAACCTTTAGTCGATTTATAATTTTTCGATGTTATAATGACCCATGCCAATACGATACCTTAGCCTATACTTCTCAACACTTCTAAGCTTTGCTTATGCCGAATTTAATTCCACCGCACTGGACAGTTACCATGAGGATGTCTGCAACTGGCTCATGGAGACCAGTAACGATATTGACAACTACTTTATAGAATCCAACGAGACACTTCAGAGCAAAACCTATGCCGAAGTACGATTCTCTTCTGCGGTTGAGACCTCTCGAGCAAGTGAACATGCCCTTCGCCTACGCTTGCGACTCAATCTTCCTAAAGTACAGAAAAAGCTCAAGGTATTTTTTGATGATGAAGATAGTGATGATCTCTCTTACGATGGAACCTCACTTAACAACAACTACAAACTCAATGAACAGAGCTACTTTTTACGTATTGAGTATCTCAACTACATCAAAAAGAAGCTAAGTTTCACCGCAGGACCTGGGATCCGTTTTCGTAACTCCACACTTCATCCCTATCTTAACTTTAAAACCAAATATCGACTTGAAGAGGGAGAGATCTATGAATCCCTGCTATTTGATCGTTTTCGTCTCTACATCAATGGAGATATTGAAAACATCGTAGGCTTTGACCGTTTTCAGCACTTAGATGAGCAGTTTTTTACCCTCTTTCACAACAGTTTAAGCTACAAATCATGGGAGGAGTACAAAGAGTTTTTTCATAGCTTCTCTCTTATCTATTATGTCAATCGAGATCAAAAATTTGTGATCGGAAGCTCCATTACCAACCGACTAGAGAATGAAGAACTTCGCGTAGATCACGTGCAGTTTTATGTACTTTATCGCCAACAGATCTATAAAGATTGGGTCTACCTAGAGCTTAACCCCTCTCTTTTGCGACGAGAAGAGAACGACTATGACATGTCCGCACGCTTTATGGTTAATGTCGGCGTACGGTTCAAGAAAAATTAGTTAGTTAATGTTGGTATAAACCGCTTGAACATCATCATCCTCCTCAAGCTTCTCAATCAATACCTCAACCTCTTCGAGTTGCTCATCCGTTAGATCAATCGGCGTATTGGCAATATATTGATGCTCTCCTTTGGTGATCTCTATGCCCATATCCTCAAACGCTTTAGAGAGACTTCCAAAGGCGGTAAACTCTCCATAAACACGAACAATGGCTTTGTCTTCTCCCACCTCTTGTGGTTCGACATCTTCTTCAATCTCTTCAAGTCCTGCATCAATCAGTTCAAGCTCAAGCTCCTCAAGATCCATATCATCGGTCTTGTAAAATGTAAACACCGATTTACGAGTAAACATAAAATTTAATGATCCAGAAGTAAGCATCTCTGCTTTATTTCGGGTTAAAATTGCTTTAACATTGGCAACGGTTCGTGTCCCATTATCGGTTGCACAGTCAATAATAAATTGTGTACCATAAGGTCCTTTGGCTTCATAATGAACCTCTTTAATATCTGCTGCATCTTTACCTTGTGCCCGTTTAATTGCAGCTTCAATGTTGTGTTTTGGCATGTTTTGTGCTTTAGCAGTAAGAATAGCCGTACGCAATCGAGGATTCATATCGGGATCAGGACTCCCCGCTTTGGCAGCCATGGTAATAATCTTTCCTAGTTTTGGGAAAACCTTAGACATGGTTCCCCATCGTTTCATTTTTGCAGCTTTTCGGTATTCAAACGCTCTACCCATCGTTACATTCCTTCTTATTTCTTATTGGATAGAATTATAGCTCGTCGGCTTTAAATATGGCTTGATAAGTTCATGCTCATGAAGCATCTGCCAACGTCAAGGCAAAAAGCACCTTAACATTCAACAAACTCAAGCATCTTTGTGCCTCTTGAAGGGTACTCCCTGTGGTTATCACATCATCTACCAAAATTACCTCGATATCCTGTAGCCCCCTATAGAGAAAATGACGGGGATTCTCCTCGCGGTAGGTGCGTGTTTTCCCTGCATATTTTACACGATTTTGAGCAATAAGTTGTGCATGCAATATTTTAACATTGGCATACTTCATGGCATGAGTCAAACATGCCACATGACTATAACCCGACTCCACCACTTCATCAATCCCTAAAACATAGACTCCCTCAGCACTCTTCTGCATAAACTCAACAATAAAAGGACGAAACAGTTGCTCTCCTAATGCCCGATAGACTCGATACCCTTGTGGCGTATGCTTGGTAAGTAGAAAATCTTCGATCTCATCATAAGTGAAAAAACTGTAAACATCAAACCCATCCAATCTCCGCTTACGAATACTCGGACGCAAGAGCCGATCGCGACACTCGACACAAAAAGTCTGAAAACTCAATCGATGACAGCTTAAACATCGCATAATATCAAAGAATATCGCGAATCACAATAGCATGATGCAATACTACAAAGTTAAGAATAAAAATCCCCATCGATGAACCACGCGAGATAATTGTCTCCCACTTGGTTCGCTCTTTACCATTGGTACGAAATGCAATAACCGTATGTAGCACAGTAATGACTGTCATAATTGCTACCAATACAAGCTTCTCTCGCAACGCATCAATAGCAATATTATGTACCGAATCATCAAACAGCACATCAATTAACCCATTATTAATAATCATCAATGTCCCAGTAATAAGCAATAAAACCAAGGAGACAATCTCAAAATAACCAAAGATCGGTCCAATTCTAGGATAGACCGCATCTTGGTTCTCTTTTCCTCTCAGAGAGATCCCCAAAACAAACATAAAAACAGAACCGCCTATCCATGAAACCGCAGCAATAAGATGTATATGTATTTCCCAACCCAAGTTAAACTCCTTTTGTTAGTGTTAGTATTATAGCCTAATATCTAAAATTTAAAGGTTGAGTGATATCAAGGGGTTTTTGAAGAATTTAGTGTAACAGAAAATTAGGCTCTTGGAGTAAGTAGAAAAAAGCATAGAGTTCTGACCACTCTCCCTTAGCCCATACACTTTAAACTCTTCCAAATATCTATAAATATACTTGGCTAACTCCCCAATAATAGGAATGGAAACCGAGTTTCCCAACTGTTTATACTGCTGTGTTTCACTTACCTTAGGGGGAAAGGAGAACCTATCTTTACCATTTTTAACAAAAGCATAATCTTTAAACCCTTGTAACCTCACCCACTCGGTTGGGGTCATAAATAGTGTTTAATATTGGATTTTCTCCTACAACTTTATAGCCCAACTCCTTAAGCAGTGTTTCTATAATAATTTTAAAAGTTTTTCCCTTGTCATGACGAAAAAGCCCCTCTACATTTTCTAACAAAAAAGCTTTGGGTTTGGTCTGTTTCAAAATATCTGCCACATCAAAAAAAAGTGTTCCTCTTATTATATCCTCAAACCCTTTTCTAATGCCACAGAAGAGGTCTAAAGTTTTGTATTTTTATTGTGTTGAAATAATTATTGGCTTTGTCATTTTTTCTTCCTCTTTTTCTTGAATACTACTTATTTGAAGCTAAGGTCTAAACCTCCTGCTCCTGCAAAAAGTTCAACTATATTGTTTTTTATATTTAAACTATTTTGATTATATCTTTTGGTCATACTCCTCTTTGATTCTACTTTGTATTTTAAGTAAGAAATTTACAAAATAGTAGCCATATGTCAAATTGTCATATAGACTCAAAAGAGAGAAGGTATCATCAAAGCCACCTAGTGGTGGCTTATAAAAAAGAGAGAGAGTGGTTAATCTAGCTTTAATACTGCCATAAATGCCTCTTGAGGGACATTAACTGAGCCAATGGCTTTCATCCGTTTTTTTCCTGCTTTTTGCTTCTCGAGCAGTTTTCTTTTTCGGGTGATGTCTCCACCATAACATTTGGCGGTAACGTTTTTACCTGTTGATTTCACGTTGGTTCGAGCGATAATCTCATTACCGATACTTGCCTGAATAGCCACCTCAAAAAGCTGGCGAGGGATGAGCTCTTTAAGAGATTTAACAAAAGCAAGTCCTCGGGTTCGTGCCTTGTCTCTAGGGACAATAATCGAGAGGGCATCGACCACCTCACCAGCTACTCGAATATCGAGCTTAACCAGATCCCCTGGGCGATACTCAATGGGTTCATAATCAAAACTGGCGTACCCTTTGGTGGTACTTTTAAGCTTATCATAAAAATCAAGTACAATCTCATTCATCGGAATATCATACTCCAAGAGTACTCGATCGGCATTGATATAGTCCATCTTGACCTGAATTCCTCGACGATCATTAAGCAGTTTAATAACATTACCTAGATAATCATTGGGGACTAAAATGGTCGCTCGAATGTAGGGTTCAAAAATGGTCGCAATCTTTTGTGGTTCTGGCATATCAAAGGGGTTTTGAATCTTAATACGCTCCCCATTGGTAAGCTCCACCTCATAGACCACTGTCGGTGCAGAGGCGATCAGCTCAAGGTTAAACTCCCGCTCTAGACGCTCTTTGATCACCTCCATGTGCAACATCCCCAAAAAGCCTGTCCTAAATCCTGAACCCAATGCCAATGAGCTCTCAGGCTCAAAAGAGATCGAACTATCATTAAGTTTAAGTTTATTTAGAGCATCTCTAAGATCCTCAAACTTATCGGTCTCAATAGGATAGATTCCCGCAAAGACAAACGGCTTAGCAGGTTCAAACCCTTCAATGGGTTCAGCTGTAGGATTTTTGGCATCGGTGATGGTATCTCCTACTTGCAGTCCATCCACGGTTTTAAGCCCCGTAACCACAATACCAATTTCGCCTGTTTTAATCTCTTCGGTTTTAATTGGAGCAATGGGATTAGGATACATCAGATCAAGTACCTGATACTCCTCTTTGGTACTCATAATCTGAATCTTCTCACCCTTTTTAATAGAGCCATCATAAACCCGTACCAGAGCCAAAGCTCCTAAATAGTTATCAAACCAAGAGTCATAAATCAAGGCTTTAGTTGGAGCATTTTCATCACCCGCTGGGGCAGGAATACGCTCGACAATGGCATCGATCAATTCAGGAACTCCCTGCCCAGTTTTAGCAGAGACCAAAGAGTGCTCCGTACAATCAATACCAATAGCATCTTCCACCTCTTCAAGTACCCGTTCAGGCTCCGCAGCAGGAAGGTCGATCTTATTGACCACAGGAATAAGTTCAAGATCATTCTCCATGGCAATATAGACATTGGCGATGGTCTGAGCCTCGACCCCTTGAGCGGCATCGATAATCAACAGTGCCCCCTCAGAGGATGCCAGTGAACGGCTTACCTCATAAGAGAAGTCCACATGCCCAGGGGTGTCAATAAGATTGAGAATATAGTGCTCGCCATCTTTTTCATAGTTGAGCCTTACCGATTGAGCTTTGATGGTAATGCCCCGCTCTTTTTCGATGTCCATGGTATCCATCACCTGTGCCGACATCTTACGATCGACTACCGCATTACACTCTTGAATAATTCGGTCAGCCAGCGTCGACTTACCATGATCGATATGTGCAATAATCGAGAAGTTTCGTATGTTCGACTGAGGTATATTTTCTGCCATTAGTTCGTCTCGAAAAGTGAATTGACACTCTCATTATTATAGACCCGTCGGATCACCTCTCCTAGCATTCGTGCGGTTGAGAGAACTTTTATCTTATCTGAGTGTTGTTTCATCGGAATCGTATTGGTTACCACCAACTCATCAAGTTCACCATTTTCAATCCGCTCATACGCAGGTCCTGAGAGTACAGGATGAGTACAACATGCCATTACCGAAGTGGCTCCTTTGGCTTTGAGTGCAGCGGCGGCTTTGACCATGGTGCCTGCGGTATCGACCATATCATCAATCATGATAACATCTTTACCCTCGACATTCCCGATGATGTTCATCACTTCAGACTCATTGGCTTTTTCACGTCGTTTATCAACAATTACCATCTCAAGCCCCATGGTCTTAGCAAAGTAACGTGCTCGTGCTACCCCACCAATATCAGGACTTGCAACCACAGGATTTTTAAGATTTTTAGACTTAACATAATCGTTAAAAAGTACCGCACCATAGAGGTTATCTACAGGGATATCAAAAAAGCCTTGAATCTGTGATGCGTGAAGGTCAACCGTAACCACACGTGTAATTCCTGCTGTCTCCATCAGGTTAGCAACCAATTTTGCAGAGATTGGTACACGAGGCTCTGCTTTTCGATCTTGCCGTGCATAACCGTAATAAGGAACCACTGCGGTAATGGATCGTGCTGAAGATCGCTTAAGGGCATCCACCATAATCAAAAGCTCCATAAGGTTGAAGTTTACGGGTGCTGAGGTGGGCTGAATAATAAAGACATCCTTACCTCGAACACTCTCTTGAATCTTTATACTGATCTCATTGTCTGAGAAACGTGTAATTTTCGCTTTAGAGAGGGGTTGTTCGAGATATTTAGAGACCTCTTGAGCAAGCTCGGGGTTCGCCGTACCAGAAAAAAGCATGTATCCTGTCATATTTTATCTACCTTATCATATTATAAATTAAGCGAATTCTACCCTTATTTTTATAATATCGTGATGATACCATGGCAAGCTATTAAGCTTTTTTTGTATAGAATTAAACCAAAGGATCATCTATGTTACAAATTGTTTTATCACTTATGGTAGGTATTTTTATTGGTTGGAATTTTCATCTATTTTATAGCGAACTAGATAAAATAACTCAATCCCCCCCCAAATTAACCTTATCTAAACAGTGCAAAGAGGAGCATAATTATTCCAAAAAGGATGCTCAAACACCTCAATTGCTAGATCTTGCTCCCCCATTAAAAAATACTGCACTAAAAGCATCAACCGACCCCATAGAGGAGAACCTAACAGAATCTTTTGAGGAACTCCTAAAAAGAGGAGAATTTGCTGATGCCATGGCATTTTATATGGAAGGGAATGAAGAGCAGATTAAAGCCTATCAACAGCTCCTATCAGACTATTTTAAAGAACAGATAAATCTCGATCCTCAACAAGCCATCGAAAAGATTCTCTACTACATCGAAATCGAACCCCAGTCACAGAAAATGCAACACTACCTTGCCAATTACTTCCAAAAAAAGGGCAAACTCAACAACGCAGTAACACTCTTTGAGCGTCTCCAAGAGGAGGGAAACGACGAGAACATTACCTTAAGCTTGGCACAACTCTACCTTGATCTAGAAAAATATGAGCGTTCAACACAGCTCCTTCAAGAGATTCCATTCGACTCCATCTATTACGACCGAGCCACACACCTAATTGAAAAAATTCAAAAAAAACAGGCACAACAAGAGAAGTACCCCTATCATATTCCTCTCATCAAAGAGGGGGCACACTATACGTTAATGGTTGAGATCAACCAGACTCCACTAAAGCTTCTTCTTGATACAGGGGCAAGTTACACCTTTATCGATGAAGAGAAGCTCCCCTCACTCTCTATTGAAAAAGAGATCCTACTAAACACAGCAGGAGGAGAGATCATCGCCCGTGTTACGCACGTGCAAGAGTTTGTTATCGACCAAGTTAAACTTGAAAACTTTAAGATCACCATGGGTGACTTCTCCCGCAACTATGCCGATGGACTTTTGGGCATGGATTTTTTAAAGCAGTTTGACTTTAAAATTGATCAAGAAAAAGAGATACTCTATCTTACTCAAAAGTAGTTATCGCCACTAGCAGATAATACCTGAACCGACAACCTTCTCCCCTTCATAAAAGACGGCAACTTGACCAAATGCCAACCCAAATACAGGGGAGTCTAACTCAACCGTAGCACGATCTTCTTGGGAATCCAACGAGATACGACAAGGAATCGATTGGGTTCGATAACGCACCTTAACCGAGAGTACTTTGGAGGTACCTAATGGTTTAAACTGGTTAATCTTTTCAATCTCAAAGTTCATCACCTCTAACTCTGCTCGTTTACCTACCACCACTTGATTGCTCTCTGGTTTAATTGCCAAAACAAAATGAGGATCATGGGCTCCATCTACGGTAAAGCCTCGCCGTTTACCTATGGTGTAGTGCATATACCCTTTGTGTTTACCCACCACGGTACCATCTGCATAAACCGTCTCTCCTTCTCGATCGATATCCATGTGTCGCTCTAGAATTTCGGTATAGTCATTCTCCACAAAACAGATCTCACTGCTCTCTTTTTGTGTCGCAAAACTCTGTAGTGGAGCGATCTTTGCTGCATAGGCTTTGACATCCTCTTTGAGCCACTCACCTAAAGGAAAAACCAATCGAGGCAATATCTCTTTGCGTACCTGTGCCACAAAATAGCTCTGATCTTTACTCTTATCTTTTGCCATGTAAAAAAACTCTCCATCACACCGCAAGTAGTGCCCCGTTGCTACCTTTTCGATCCCTAAAGAGCTTGCAAACTCTACCATCTTGCCAAACTTAATGGTACGGTTACACATTACACAAGGGTTGGGCGTAAGCCCTGCTTGGTAGGTCTCTACAAAATAGTCATAAACCTCTTTTTTAAACTCCTGCGAGAGATCTAAAAAGTGTACCGATATATTAAGGTATTGAGCAACTCTCTCGACCCGCTTAAAGTTCTCCTCATGATAGCCCTCTTTTTCATGGAGCTTCATGTAGACTCCTACAACCTCATAACCTGCCTCTTGCAAGAGTACTGCTGTAACTGTAGAGTCAACACCCCCACTCATGCCCACCAATATTTTTTTTGCCATGATTTAATCTCTTCTTTTCATAAATTTATCCATCAGATATATGGTTGATGCCACCATTAGATCCTCTGGAATCTCCTGACCAATACTAAAATAACGTATCGGTTTAGGGTAACGCATTAAAAAGCGTATCATATCAGAAATATACTCGGTTTCATCCAGTTTTGTAATCATAAAACTCTTAATTTCTACCCCATCAAAACGATTCATCAGTTGTACCATATCGCTCTCCCGTGCCGTAGCCGAAAGCACTAAAGAGATCTCTACTTGATGCGTGCCCTTCTCTTTGATCTCATTAATTAACTCAATCAACTCCTCTTCGCTCTTATGATGCACACCCGAGGTATCAACAAGCAACAGATCATACTCCTCAAAAGAGCTTTTTTCATCTAAAAGAGGAATATCCATCGCCTCACTGTAGTGTATCAATTGATCTTCTGCACCCAGTTTATGAAAATCTCGATTCAGTAATGCCACTTTATGTGGAGGATTGAGCAGATAACAATAGCGTGCTGCGATCTTGGCAATGAGTGTACTTTTACCTACGCCTGTAGCACCAATAAAGATATGTGCTTTTTTAAAATCTGCTTCATTTTCATTGGATAATGAGACAATCATACTCTCAATGGTATCAAGTAGATATGCCTCTAGCATCTCGGCATCTTGGGCAATCTCGGTATCGACAAAAGGGGCTAATTCTTGTTCCAACCAGAGCCGATCTAACCCTTTTGAAACAAAGCGATCAACCACCTGCTTGATGGTGCTATGATGCTCTACAATATCACTCGCTAAGACTCCCTTCATCAGCAGGATCTCTTTTCGAAATGAGCGTATCTCTTCGAGGGTTATGGCTAATCTATCGACATCATCTCTGTTCATACTTCTCTCTTATGTAACGACTCTTCATCATTGAGAGGGGAATCAAGACCGAATCTCGTTCTCTCCAACCATGATGAGGCACTCTTAACTGAGGGGTTGAGCATACCTTGTCTTCATAAAAAATTATATCGATATCCAAGGTTCTTGGAGCATCCTGAAACGAACGCTTTCGCCCAAACCGCTTTTCTACGGAGAGAATATAGCGTAAAAGTGCTTTAGGTTCTAGAGAAGTTTTTATTAGCAGTAATGCGTTGTAAAAATCAGCCTGATTGAGATAACCAAATGGAGGGTTTTTTAAAATTGGAGAGCTCTCAAGAATATCTACAAAAGGATCCCGTTGAAGATAGATAAAAAGATGATTAAAACGCCGACGCACATCCCCCACGTTACCGCCAATCCCCAACACCACACGATGATAGGGTTTAAGGCTCTGTTTTCCTCTTTTATAGGGGTAATACCCCCCTTTAAATATCCGATACTCCGATGGTAAATTTCGCCACATCAAACTACTCGGTCATCATCGAATAGGGACGCTTTAACTGTTCAGATAGTTGATAAAGACTTACCGATCGCCCCTCTCGAATAAACTCTCGACCATCCAAGAAGACCATCATCGTAGGAACCGAAAAGACACCAAAATGTGCTGATATCTCGGGATTATTATGTGCGTCCAAATAGATCTGTTTAATTTGAGGGAACTCGTTATCAAAAAGCTCCTGAAATTTGGGACGAAGTGCATGACAAACATTGCACTGCTCTCCTGAAAAATAGAGCAACACGCCCATCTCTTTTTGAATTATCTGTTGTATCTCTTCTAAAGACATTGCTTTTCCCTTTTACTTTTTTATTATTGTATTTTACCATAATATTTAAAGAATTTTTAACATAGAAACAAAGGACTCTTTAGATATTTATGCTAGAATTAAACAGAAAAAATTAAGGAATAAAGATGCAAAAACTATTTGGCTTTCTATTTATTCTCCTCTCTGCAGGAGTTACCGTCTGGTATCCTCTTGGTAAGATTTTAGGATAATCCAGCATGGGAAAAGCAAAACGATACAACCCATTTGACCCCAAGAAAAAAAGTCTCTTCACCCAACAAGGGGGATACTTTCTCTACCTCTTTTTAGCACCACTCTTTTTAGCCACCATACTTGCCCTTTTAGCCAAAGATATCTCTGCTTTTATACTCGATCTTATCGCCTTTGGTCTCTTTTTTGCAACAGCAAAGCTTAACAGTATTGGACTACAAAAAGAACAAGATTATCAAGCCAGTACCCTTACCAAAGCCCCTAAGACCCCGTTTAAACTCTTTGCAGGCATTATGCTCGGAGTCTCTACACTCTATACCGCATGGATGGCAGGAGGAGAGCCCCTTAGCACTGGAGTTTTTTTAGCGGTAATTTCAACCATTGGATACTTTCTCTATTATGGGTTTGATCCCAAAGATGATAAGTTAGAAAACATTGGAGACATCTCAGCAGAGTTTGTTATTCAAACCCTCTCTCTTGCACGGTCTAAACTTGCCAGCATCCAAGAGGATATGAGCATTATGCAAGACCAAGAGCTCAAAGATCAACTCCAAAAGGCTCTAAATAAAGCCTATGAGATTCTAGAGAACATCGAACAAGACCCCAAAGATCTTCGTATTGCACGAAAATTTATTATTGTCTATATTGATGGGATCAAAAAGATTACTCAATCCTACATAGAACTCAAAGAGAACGAGATCAACCCCGATACCAAACTGCGTCTTAGCCACCTACTTCATGATGTAGAGGAGCGATTTGACAAAGAGATTCTTCGTCTTAAACGCAATAATGAATTTGATCTTGATGTCCATATTGATGTACTTCAAGAACAGATAAAAAACTAATATAAGGATTACAAAACATGGAAAATAAAATCAAAGAGATTATAGAGACCACCATAGAAGAGCAACAAGAACAACTCCCCGCCATCCTCCCCCAAGAGCAGACAGAACTCCAAAAAGCATTAGCAGAGCTAGACATTAAAGATAGAACCTCCATTATCTATTTTGGAGCATCTGCCCAAGAGGAGCTCGATGAGATCTCCAACCGTATGATTGATGGTGTTAAAAACAAAGATACAGGACGTGTAGGAGCGGTTCTTAATGAGATGATCTCTGCCATTAAAGGGTTTGATATTGATGAGCTTAACCCCAATAGAGAGCTTCCATGGTACAAGAAACTCTTTGGAGGTACCAAACCACTGGCTAAGTTTATTCAGGGTTATGAAGAGGTTCGAGACCAGATCGACCAGATTGCCAACAACCTCGAAGAGCACCGAAGCCGACTGATGACCGATGTGGTAGCACTCGATAAACTCTATGAAGCCAACCTAAACTTCTTTAGAAAACTTGAAATCTATATCGAAGCAGGAGAGATCAAAAAGAGAGAGCTTGCCCAAGAGATTATCCCCCAATACGAAGAGCGTGCCAAAGATAATGATATGCTTGCCATTCAAGAGCTTAAAGAGATTCGAGCCTATGCCGATGACCTTGAACGACGGGTTCATGATCTACGCCTCTCTCGTCAAGTTGCCATGCAGTCACTTCCAAGTATTCGCCTGATTCAAGACAACGATAAATCACTAATTAACAAAATCTCCTCTACCCTTATTAATACGGTACCCCTTTGGAGAAATCAACTGGCACAAACCGTGACAATTTTCCGTAGTCATGAATCGGCAAAAGCCCTCAAAAATGCCAGTGACCTAACCAATGAGCTCTTAGAGAAGAATGCCGAAGGGTTACGTGAAGCCAATAAAGAGATCCGAACCCAGATGGAGCGAGGTGTTTTTGATATTGAGAGCATTAAAAAAGCCAATACCACACTGATTGAAACCCTTAATGACTCTTTACGTATCGCTGACGAGGGTAAAGCCAACCGTCTTAAAGCACTTGAAGAGTTAGAAAAAACTGAACGAGAACTCAAAGAGGCACTACTTGCAACCAAAGCCAAGGTCAACTCAAACCCAGAAACGACCATTAATAATCTAACCAAAGGAGAATAGTAGATGGGACTTTTTGATTGGCTCTCTGGACAGTTTATTGATGTCATTGAGTGGACGGATGACTCACACGATACAATGGTTTATCGTTTTAACCGAGAAGATAATGAGATCAAGTACGGAGCCAAACTCACCGTACGGGAGTCTCAGGTGGCAATTTTTGTCAATGAGGGGGTTATTGCCGATATTTTAGGACCTGGAATCTATGAGCTAGAGACCAATAACCTTCCGATTATTACCACCTTACAGCACTGGGATCATGGATTTAACTCTCCATTTAAAGCCGAAGTTTACTTTCTTAATACCAAACGTTTTACCGATCTTAAGTGGGGAACCAAAAACCCTATTACGGTTCGAGATCCCGAATTTATGATGGTACGACTTCGTGCCTTTGGAACCTATGAGATTAGAATTAGTGACCCTCGACGCTTTATGACAGAAATTGTAGGAACCGATGGACACTTTACCATTGATGAGATTGACAATCAACTTACCAATCTTATTCTCTCTAAATTTGCTACGGTTCTAGGGGAGAGCAAAACCCCCATTTTGGATCTTGCTTCAAACTATGAGCAGTTTGGTAACTATATTACCCAAAAGATCTCTCCTGATTTTGAAGAGTATGGTTTAGAGCTCACCAAGATTCTTGTTGAGAATATCTCACTTCCTGCAGAGGTCGAAAAGGCACTTGATCGACGTACGAGTCGAGCCATTACAGGGGATCTTGATGAGAACCTCAAGTATCAAATGGGCGAAGCGATGGCAAATGCCAGCACTACACAAGGAGGAAGTAGCCTAGGCGACATGATGAGCATGGGTGCAGGTGTTGCACTGGGCAAAGAGATGTTTGATAACTTTAGCAACAACAAAACACCCCACTCAACACCCCCTAAACTTCCTAGCGAATCTATCACCTATCATGTGGCTATTGATAACCAGAGCCAAGGTCCTTTTGCAATGAAGAAGATAGAAGAGCTTATCCAAGAAGGTACCATTACCAAAGAGACCCTTCTTTGGAGAGAGGGGCTAGAGCAGTGGCAACCAGCTAAAGCATTGCTCCCTGAGTACTTTAAATCTACACCACCACCCCTACCATCGTCGTGAAGTTTCAATCCATTAATTTCACCTGTAAAAACTGTGGAGCACCCTTAAGGTATAGCCCTAAAAAGCATGCCTTGCTCTGCGAGTTCTGCGAGAGTACCGAACAGATTGAACCTGACCAGATTACCATAGAGGAGTATGACCTACAAAAGGCAATGCAGCACTTAAGAGATGAACCTCCCAAAGAGATCACCAAAGAGGTTACCTGTAACAAATGTGCCGCACGATTCAAGCTTACCCCCTACTCGGTTAGTGCGAACTGCCCCTATTGTAATACTCCAGCCATTACCGATTTTGTTAAAGAGATCACCCCTCAATCGATTCTCCCTTTTGAGGTGACCAAAGAAGAGGCACATCAAGCCTTTAAACGCTGGATTGGATCCCTCTGGTTTGCCCCATCCGCACTGCAAAAAATTGCCAAAGATGAGAGCAAACTGATCGGCTACTACCTACCCCACTGGACATTTGATGCACAGACAAATACCCAATATTATGGTCAACGAGGTACCATTTACTATGTTACCGTCGAACGTGTTGTAATGGTCAATGGTCAACGACAACGAATAAGACAACAAGAGGCACGAATTGATTGGCAACCTGTCAACGGGGAGGTTATGAATGCGTTTGATGATATTACCATTGGTGCTTCTAAAACCATCTCTCACACCATTCTTGATAATCTTGCCCCATGGGATACTACCAAACTGATCCCTTTTGATAAACGCTATCTTGCAGGGTTTGAATCAGAAGAGTATACCATCGGATTGGATAATGGATTTGAGTATGCCAAACTTAAAATGGATCAGGTGATCCGTCAAAGTATCAAAAGAGACATTGGAGGAGATCGACAACGTATAGAACGGCTTCAGACTCGATACCATCATACCACCTATAAAAATACGCTTCTTCCTATCTGGAGAGCAGAGTTCCAGTGGCAAGGAAAACGCTACAACTATGCCATCAATGCTCAGACAGGAAAAATTACAGGAGAACGCCCCTACAGTATCGTAAAGATCTCTTTACTTATTGGCACCATTCTCCTTCTTTTAGGTGCTGGTGGATGGTTTATCCAAGAGCACCCTGAGTATGTAGAGATGATCGCTCATCAACTAAACAGCATATCACCAAGATACTAACCGTACTATTACTTTGTATCTTCAGGGATCTCTAAACTTACAGGAGAGCCCTCTACTTTTCTAGATACGGGGCTACTCTCGATACTTGGAGTAGTACTGGTTTGCTCCTCCTGTACACTTGGTGCGGTTACCGTAGCATTGGTATCAACCTTAGGCTCCTGTTGCGTGCTGGTCTCACTCTTGTTTTCTGAAGATTCTACCACTTCTGTTGTGCTGGTGGTTGTCTCCTCTGCTGAAGCAGACTTCTCTGGCATTGAGCTACTTTCACTTTTGGCTTCATGGCTCTCTTTTAACTCATCATACGCCTCTTGAAGCTCATCAAACTCATCTTGAAGATCCTCTTTATCACTCTGAACCTCTGCAATTGCTTTATTGTTGGCTCCATAAGTATAAACCAATTCTCCTCCCTCTTTTCCTTGTTTTAAGATCCCTACGGTAAAGCCAATAAAGATCAAAATAAAAAAGAGTCGTGCCACAACTTTAGAAAATGCCATAAACAGAAGCTTTAAAAGTACCATTGCCAACGAAGCATAGACCAGATAAACACCAAGCAGTTTATGCTCTTTTAGATCAGCCTGTCCTTCGGCAGAGAGTAGAGAGTATGCCTCTTTTCCATCAACGCTACCTGTCAAATAGGCACCAACCATAAAAAGTGCCACCAGAAGAATCAAAAAGAGTGAAAAGACCGAAAGGGCTCGCTTTCTAAAGAAGAGATTAATAATCTCCAAAAGTAAAATCACCACGGGAATGGCAATAACAAAATGCACCACCGCAGGATGAAGCAAAACAGGAATATCAAAAGGTAAAGGGATATTGGGAATGGTTAGATTGGGTAGTGACATGGATGTCTCCTTTTTTAAAATTTAATACTTAATTATAACAAAAAAATATAACTTATCGCTTGAATCACTTCTAGACACTCAAAGAGATTAGACTTTTTTGGTTAAAATTTTGTAAATGATAAACGCAAAAAGAAGCGTTATCAAAACCGAAAAATAGAGTGGTATCGACTTGGTAATCACAAAAACCACAATCAAAATCGAAAGCAGTGTCGGTACTTCATTGTAAGCTCGAAAGAACTGTCCATTACGCATACATTGATCCTTGGCAAGTCGCTTTCTAAAATACTCCAAACTCACTGAGTATCCCACCATCAAGACCAAAAGTATTAACTTCGCTATAAACCAAGATTGAGAGAGTAGTAGAGGATTCAACCAAATCAGTGTTGCCCCACTCAAGAGCGTTGCCCACATGGCAGGAAAACCTATTACTTTATAGATCTTCTCCTCTTGGATCTTGACCACATCGGTAAAATCCTTTTTATCTTGATGCTCCTGATGATACACAAAAAGCCTTGGCATATAAAAGAGCATTGCCATCCATGAAAGTACAGAAATGACATGGAATGCCAATATCTCACTGTAGTAGTTTGCCAACATCTTGTCTCCTTTTTTGAGTGGTATCATAGCTGTTTTCAATGCTAAAATCAACCACTTCATACGACCCTTGATATAATTGCCGTTTATAGACAATCAGATCATACACTCTACCAAGCTTAAGCGGTTGATCAATCCCATAAATAGGAATCTCAAACCCCTCTTGTGCAATAGTGACCTTCTCTTTACTACGCTTTATCACCTTAACCGATTCAAGATAGAGAGGCAAAGAGAGAGAAGCTGGATTGAGCAGTTGCTTAATCTTACCTTTTTTCAAAATGGTTTGCTCCTCTCTAAATGGTACTTTGGTTGTAAGCGTTGCAACCACAGGAAGATGATCAGAGTATCCAATACCACGATGTCGCCCTTGTTGATAACTCCAGCGTAAAATATACCCTTTTTTATGAAAGAGATAGGGCTTTTTGAGTACATAAAATGAGTCTTTTAGATATTCTAGCCCTTTGCCATCTACTAGAGCAGATCCTACAATAATGGCATCCAATGCCTGCTTATTTCCATAAAAATTATGACTCCATCGACGATAGATCGGAAGCTCAAACCAAAGGTTATAATTTTGTTTTACAAAAACTCTACCCGCCTCGAGTGTATCTAGTAGAATTGGATCATTATAATTAAGATTAAAATCACCCATCAGCAGATAAGAAACCCCCGATGAGAGTTGATCCAAACGCCTTTTGAGTCTCTTTGCGGAACGTAATCGTTTAGCGTTAGGAGCCCGCTTGGAGTTCCAATGATTCACAAAGATTATCAAATCCTCCCCCTCTAGCCTAAATTTTACTTCTAAAATATTCCGTATACCCCGAGTATGGGTTACCACGAGATCTTTAGCATATTCAATGGGTAGCCTAGAGAGCAGTGCCACCTGAATGGCACTCTGTGGAGTATGGGTAATGGCACGATAAGGATAACTGCACCCATATCGTTTAAGATGTCGCTGAAGTAACTTAAGTGCATTAAGATTCTCTATCTCCTGTAGACCAATAATGGTCGCATCGGTCTCACAAATCACCTCGGCAATATGGGTTAACTTCTTATTCAAGATAGTGGGTATCCAGTTATGTTTATAGGGTATGTACGCTACATATTCACTCTTGTCATGGTGCATATCAAAGAGATTTTCAACATTATAAGAGGCAACTCTAAGAGATTGAGAAAAAAGTAAAAAAGGAAGAAGTAAAAAAAAGAGTAAATGAACCATAAAAAAGAGGATGAGCCAACGCTCACCCAGAATAGAGACTACTTAAACATCTTGCCAAGCATCTCCATAGCACCATCGGCACCACCTACTTTTTCTAACATCTCATTAATAATTGAGTTCTCACCAGAAGTTACTTTATCCACCAAATTAGGAATCACTTCCGACAATGCCCCTTTAGCACTCTCTTCGCTTAACCCCAAAGAGGAAGCAAATTCAGCCACTTTATCACTTCCTAAAAGATCGGTGATATCATCCATAGAGATGGGCATGTTCTCCCCGTTACCAAACCAAGAGCTTACAATCTCTCCAAGGTTACTATCTGAAAGTTTCGAAGCAAAAGAGCTTAAATCAATACCATTCTCTCCCCCCAAAAGATTGCTTAACGCATCGGTAATGGCATTACTATCGAGATCGGTAGTGGCATCATCACTATTGCCTTTAATTAACTCAGAACCCATATTTAAAATATCATTAAAATCCATAATTTATCATCCTTGTTTTAATTTCAAACACAGTATAACCTAAAATCGATTATACCAATATGATACCTTTTTCATTTAGTTTTACTTTTTTCTGTTCAATAAGTCCATTCAGTACTCTCTTAAAACTCTTTTTACTTAATCCAAAAAGTTTCATAATCTCTTCTGGATCACTTTTTGAAGTAAGTGCAACACCCTCTTTGTGGGCTTTTAATACCTCTAAAAACTTCTCTTCATGATGCTGAGTGCTCGCTTTTTTACCAATAGGCTGTAAAGAGAGATCCAGTTTTCCATCCTGACGAATCTTTTTGACAAACCCTATTCGCTTCTCGCCAACAGAGAGTTTCTCAAAAATCTCATTATCAAAAAGCATCCCCTCATAGAGATTATTTACTATCGCCTTATAACCTAATGGGGTTTTTGATAGAATCAACAGATCCACCTCTTGATTGGGTTTAAGATCTTTTGGCTCATAAGAGAGCCATTTTCCTATTTTATGCGTACCATAAAGTCGTCCTGTCTCAGGATCCAAACAGACGCGCAAAATATATTTTGATCCTATATGAAAATAGCACTTTTGTTGAGAGAGAGGTACAAAGAGATCTTTGGGTAGACCCCAGTTAACAAATGCCCCATAAGACTTGTAGTCAACCACGGTAAAGTAACCAAACTCACCCAACTTAGCATAAGGATGCTTGGTAGTCGCAACGGGTCGATCCTCGGAATCGGTATAGACAAACACCTCTATCTCGGAACCTATGGGCATCTCTGATTCGATCACATAAGCATTGGGTAAAAGTACCTCTTCAAAATTTTCAGCTCTTAAATAGAGTCCATACTCTGTATCTCGCTCAACACGAAGGGTGTTGAGCTCTCCAATGGCTATTGTTTGATTCAATGAATACTCTTTAGATGTTTAAGAAACTCTTCAGGGGGGATAAACCCTGTAAGTGATTTCTTGGGAAGAAACTTATGGTCTTTATCAAAGAAAATAATGTTGGGTGTCCCAAAGAGATCAAAATGTTTTAAGAGCTCTTTATCCTCTTCGGTATTATCAGTAACATCAATGGTAATAAAGGTAAAACGTTTTAACTCCTCTTTAACCGCAGGATTGGGAAAAGTCAATGCCTCCAATTCGCGACATGAAGCACAAGACTGCTTACCAAAATCTACCACCACAGGTTTATCACTCGCTTTTACCTCTTTGAGTAGTCGCTCCACAGAGTAACCTAGATGCTTGGGATCAGAGTGCTCATCAGTAGCCTTTTGGAGCGTATTGGTACCCTCTGTGGGTAGTGCACCACCAGCAACGGTTACAATCTGAGGATTGGTAAACTTCTCAAAGGGGTGCAACATCGAAGTTGAACCACTCAAGAGTGCAATAAAGAGTGAAACCCCATAGATTAATGATGCAAATCCTAAAAGCTGAAAGAGTTTTGCCGCACCCTTGGTCTCTGAACTGTTGTTAAAGACACCCATATAGATCGCTGTCCCCATAAAGAGCAATGACCAAAGAGCCATAATAAACCATGGTGCAAAGAACTTCACTTTTGCCAACATAAAGATCGCTAGTGCCAACATTATCACACCAAAGACCTCCGAGACACGGGTCATCCATCCACCAGGCTTTGGCATAAACTTGCCTGCACCTGCACCAACCAACAAGAGAGGAAGTCCCATTCCTATACTCATGACAAAGAGTGCCAATCCACCCAACAGAGCATCTCCTGTTTTAGAGATAAAGATCACCGCACCTGCAAGTGGTGGTGCCACACAAGGACCGATAATAAAGGCTGAAAGAAAGCCCATAATCGCGGTACCTAAGATACCTTTTCCTTGTGCAGAATCACTGGCATTGTGAATCTTTGATTGCCAAGAGGCAGGTAGTTGAATCTCATAATAGCCAAAAAGAGAAATTGCCAATGCCAAAAACATCAACGCAAATCCTGTTAAAACCCAAGGATTCTGCATAGCAGACTGAATATCTGCTCCTAAAAGCCCTGCAATCAGCCCTACAATGGTATAGGTAACTGCCATGGAGAGTACGTAGACCAAAGAGGTAAAGAACCCTTTTGCAGCACTAGGCTCTCCTGAACCTGCCTGAGAGACAATAATCGAAGAGAGAATAGGAATCATGGGAAAAATACAGGGAGTTAAGGCAAGAAGAAGACCGAAAATTAAAAATAGAAACAGAATGAAAAATGAACTTTCGCTCTTGAGAACATCCACAATGTTCGCCGAATTTGCCTCTCCTGTTAGGTTAATAATCTTATCAAAAAAACTGGGTTCAGGAATAGTGAAATCAAACTTTTTTACTTCAGGAGAGTAACAGATTCCACCATTCTCAGAACACCCTTGATACTCGATTGCCAACGTATACGGAGTTTTAGCAGGAAGTTGAAGTTGCTTCATAATATCCGCAACAGGTATAGAGATCGCAATCTCATTGGTATAAACCATATCGCCATTTACTTCATGTGCTTTGGGACGTTTTACAGAGAGCTCAAACTCTTGCGGTTTAATAATTTTATACTTTAGCTCTTTATCCGAAACATGAATACCTTTTGCCAAGATAATCTTTGTTTCGATTACATCCCCATCCTCAACAGCAGAGACTTTAAAAGCATCTTCTGGCTGAATCAAATCCTTTTGCTTTTTAAGTGCAGACTCAAATCCTGCCGTTAAAAATAGAGTCATAAGCAAAAATAGTTTTATCATTTTCATTCTGTTTAATCCCTTTTTCAAGTGAATAGATTATATTTAAGAGAATTTCCCTCTCTACATGTAGTACTATAGCGAATGATATGTAAATTTTTCGTTAATAAGCTCGGGAAATCGATTGTTATAAAGATAAAAGAATAAAAATATGTTGATTCCTATTCAATAATATAAAAAAATTGATATCTCAAACAAAAATAAAAAGGATTTATGTGTCAAATCACTTAAAAAATGAAACTTCAGCCTATCTAAAAGAATACGTTAATAGTCAAGTCGCATGGCACCCCTATAACGAAGAGAGTTTTAAACGTGCCAAGGAGGAGAAGCGTCCAATTTTTCTCTCTATTGGCTACAGTGGTTCGTACTGGTGTGATGTTATGAGAAAAGAGTCTTTTGAAGATCCCATCATTGCTAAACTGCTCAACGAACACTTTATCCCAATCAAAGTCGATAAAGATGAACGAACTGATCTAGATAAATACTACAAACAGGTCTATAAACTAATGAATGGTCAAAGTTGTGCTTCTCCCATTTCACTCTTTTTAACCGAAGATAGAGAACCCTTCTATGCTGCTGCCTATATCGGAACAACCCCTCGTGGAAATGTTCTAGACTTCTACTCTCTGCTCAATGTGGTCATAGAGAAGTACAAAAATGACAAAGCAACCATGGTTCAAAAAGCCCAAGAGGTACTCCACCACATGCCACCTCCAAAAGGGAAAATTCAAGCCACTCGACTCCATGTTGATATTATCAAAACCATCAAACAACATGCCCTTAATCTTTTTGATAAAGAGGAGGGAGGATTTGGAACAGAGCCCAAGTTTTTACAACTCTCTACCCTTGATCTACTGCTTGAAGCACATAAAATAACCCAAGATCCCGAACTGCTCTCTATGGTTACATTCTCTTTTGATAAAATGATTCAAGGAGAGATTCACGATAAAAAAAATGGAGGCTTTTTCCACTACGCAAACAAGCAATCATGGGCAATGCCACGCCCAGAGAAGATGCTCTACGATAATGCCTATATCGCATCACTGCTTCTAAAACTCTCTGAGATCACCCAAAACAAAACTTATCAAGAGACCGCACTTAAGACCATTGAATACACCCTTAAACACTTCACTTATGATGGACTCTTTGGAAGCAATGGATTTGAGCAAGAAGGTACTTGGCATTATGACCCCAAAATTGTTACCTCCTTTAATGCCATGATGATCTCGACACTGCTTGAGGCATCTAAAATCGATGCAGGCTATCTCAAAACTGCCTTGGACAAACTCGATCAACTCCTCCAACAACACTACTCTAACAACCGACTCTACCATACCCAAGGGGTACCTGCATTTTTAGAAGATTATGCCTACCTTGGACAAACCCTACTTCAAGCATATCATCTTACCCATCAAGCAGACTACCTCTTGCTTGCTGAGAGACTTGCCAATCAATCAATTAACTACTTCTATGAGCATGGTTTATGGCGTTTCTCTCAAGAGCTTCCCGAACTTTATGATGATATCCATGATCCACTTTACCCCTCTGCTCTTGCCACCGAGCTCTTAATGCTACAAGATCTCTCTCTAAAAATTGATAGTGACTATACCCCCATTGTCTTTAAAACATTAGAAGTACACTCCTATAACCTAATGCGACAACCGCTTAGTAGTCCTCAACTGACCAAAGCATTACTAAGACATCTCAAAAAAATGCTATAATCCAAGAAATTTAAAAAAAGGGGAAAAGAGAGATGAAGCCTTATGTGCTTATTGGCGTACTTTTCATTTTAAGTGCGTGCAATAATTCAAATCTTTCAAAAGAGAAAGAAGAACCTAAAAAGGAGACCCAGAGTGCACCCATCCAAGAGGTGCACTACAGTGCTAAACAGCTTGAGCTTAAAACGGCACTAGAAGAGTACCTCAAACAGCTTGAGTCACTTAATACCGAGGGAATTATTGAACTGACCTATCCCAAACTTTTTGTCCCAATTAATCGAGAACTCTTTATACACTATATCAACACGCTACTTAGCTCCGAAGAGATTCAGGTAGACTCTTTTAAGACCACCCTACTCTCACTAGGCAATGTTCGAACTTTTAATGGGGGAGAGTATGCACAAATTGAGTATCAACGTGAGATCAAACTTAGTTTTATCAATCCAGAGCTCTACAGTGATGAGTTAAGCGTTCGGGTTCTTCAAGATGTTTTGGCTCGGAAATATGGCAAAGAGAATATCTTTATTGATGCAGCAAATCGAACCATTACCATTAAAGAGACAGAGAAACTACTTGCAATAAAAGAGGGGGAAATGGGGTGGAAATTTATAGGGGATAATCCATCGTACAGAAAACTCTATCCGAGAATTATCCCTGCTGATATTCTCTCTGAAATCTAAAGTCTCTTAGTAGACTTTAGCATTTTTAAACTCAGCAATCTCACTCTCTACCATCTCATCAATCATACGAATAAACATATCATTAATAAGATTAGGAGAGAGATTAAGCTCAATCGCTTTGGCTCTTGCGTGGCTAATCACGTCTGCTATTCGCTCTGGCGATTTGACCTCTTCGACTGAGTTTTTAAAATGAGCAATCTGCTTAATGTAGGCATTTCTCAATGCTACAAGTTCGACAATTTGCTCATCTACTTTATCGATCTCAACCCTAGCTTCTTCTAGGGTTTGACACTTTTTAACCTGCATTATAATCTCCAAACTTTTTGGAACCTATTATAGCAAAGTTTTACTCTACCTCAGCATCAATGATATCATCATCTTCTGCTTTTTTTGCAGGTTTCTCTTTTTCTCCTTGCTCTTTGGCATAGATCGCCTCTGCAAGTTTATGAGATTTTTCAGTTAACACTTTTACTTTATCTTCGATCTGCTCTTTGGTCGCATTGTCATCTTTGAGCAGTGCTTCTACATCTGCCATGGCTTGTTCGATAGATGCCTTCTCTGTCGCATCGAAGTTATCACCTAAATCTTTAAGCGATTTTTTGGTTTGGTGAACCAATGCGTCAGCTTGGTTTCTTGCTTCAACCAATGCTTTTCGTTTCTCATCTTCAGCTTTATTCGCTTCGGCATCCCTTACCATTTTTTCGATCTCTTCATCGCTAAGTCCTGACGAACCAGTAATTTTAATCTCTTGAGATTTTCCAGTTCCCTTATCTTGGGCAGAAACAGTCAAGATACCGTTCGCATCAATATCAAAAGTTACCTCAATTTGTGGCACACCTCTAGGAGCAGCAGGGATGTCTCTTAGCTCAAACATACCGAGTGACTTGTTGTCTTTGGCAAACTCTCGCTCTCCTTGAAGAACGTGAATACTTACGGCTGGTTGGTTATCTTCGGCTGTTGAGAATACTTGAGACTTTTTCGCTGGAATGGTGGTTCCTTTCTCGATCACTTTTGTGGTTACACCACCCAATGTCTCAATACCAAGACTCAATGGTGTTACATCCAAGAGAAGTACATCTTTTACATCACCTTTGAGTACCCCACCTTGAATTGCAGCACCTAAGGCAACAACCTCATCAGGGTTTACTGATTTGTTCAACTCTTTACCAAAGAATTTTTTAACCTCTTCTTGTACCAATGGTACACGGGTTGATCCACCAACCATAACAACTTCGTTGATCTCAGAAGTTGAAACACCTGCATCATCCAATACACTCTTAATGGTTTTAATGGTACTTGCTACAAGATCTTCAATGAGTGATTCAAACTTCGCTCTTGTAATCTTTTGAATAAGGTGTTTTGGTCCACTAGCATCAGCAGTAATAAATGGTAAGTTGATCTCTGTTTCAGTTGATGAAGAGAGCTCTTTTTTCGCTGCTTCTGCTGCATCTTTTACCCTTTGAAGTGCCATAACATCTTGCTTGATGTCCACACCTGTCTCTTTTTGGAACTCGCTAGCAACATAATCAATGATTCTGTTATCAAAGTCATCCCCACCAAGGAATGCATCTCCACCAGTCGCCATAACTTCAACAACATTATCACCTGTCTCAAGTACAGTAACGTCAAATGTTCCCCCACCAAGATCGTAAACCACGATTTGCTCAGAGTCTTTTTTATCAAGACCATACGCTAAGGCAGCAGAGGTTGGCTCATTGATGATTCTTAAAACATTAAGTCCTGCAATGGTTCCTGCCTCTTTGGTTGCTTTTCTTTGTGCATCATTAAAGTACGCAGGTACTGTAATAACTGCATCGGTTACCTCTTCACCAAGATATGCCTCTGCATCCTCTTTAAGTTTCATCAGAATCTTAGCAGAGATCTCTTGAGGAGTATAAGTCTTTTCAGATACCTCAATTGCACACGCACCATTTCTATCAATAATATGATAAGGGAGTCTCTCTTTAGCAGCTTTTGCATGCTCCTCTTCACACATAAGACCCATAATTCTCTTAATAGAGTAGATGGTCTTCTCTGGGTTGGTTACCGCTTGTCGTTTTGCTGAGTCACCAACAAGTACCTCACCTTTATCTGTAAATGCTACAATTGAAGGGGTTGTGTTTTTTCCCTCTTTGTTGGCAATAATTTTTGCTTCACCATTCTCATATACGCTCATCGCTGAGTTGGTTGTTCCTAAGTCAATTCCTAATACTTTACTCATTATTATCTCTTCCTTTTGTTTTTTATTTTTGTAATTCTTTTTAAATTTTCGTTATTATAGAGAAATTCTCAAATTTTAAATGCTACTTTAGTAGCATCTTCTCTTTTTTATACTATTTTGCAGTACTCACCATCGCAGGTCGCAATACACGATCTTTGAGTTTATACCCTTTTTGAAGTACCTGAACAATCTGACCATTCTCATGCTCATCACTCTCTACCTGCATAATTGCTTGATGGACTTCAGGATCAAACTCTCCATCAGAGGGGATCTCTTTGATATGGTTTTTCTCTAATACTTTCTTAAGTTGATTAAAGGTTAACTCTACTCCCTCTTTAATCTTCTCTAAGACCTCATTCTCTTGATCGCTCTTTGCCCCTTTAATGGTAGCCAAAGCACTCTCAAATGAGTCAATCACCGAGAGGAGATCTGAGGCAAAGCTCTCATTGGCATACGCCACTGCTGCTGCTTTGTCTTTTGCCAAAAGCTTTTTACTGTTTTCAAAACTGGCATGGGTACGAAGGAATTTATCCTCCCACTCCGCCACTTTTGCTTTTAACTCTTCGAGTTCAGAGGGCTCCTCTTTTGTAGTGCTCTCTGTTGCCTCTTCAGCCTCTGGAGTCTCTACCTCAGCATCGATAGAACTATTTTCATTCTCTTTCTCTTTGCTCATCTAGCCTTACTCCTTTTTTAATTTTTTGAATATTATTGATTTAAATTTCGCTTTAAAACAGGGGAATTATACAAGATTGAGTCGAGTTTGTCAAGGTTTATCTAAGTTTTTTTAGTGATTTAACTTTAGTGAGAATGACTAAAGTTTTATGAGTGGATAAAAAAAGGGGTCAAACGGAACCCATAAAATGCCCCATTTGACCCCAAAAAAGAGGAGACTAGTTTCTAATCCCAAGTTCTGCTTTAATGGTATTCCATCGTGCAATATCGGTCTTTTTCAAGTATCTCATCAATCGTCTTCTTTGACCAACAAGCTTAAGAAGTCCCAATCGTGATGCGTGATCTTTTTTATTTGCTTTTAAGTGCTCAGTTAAGTACTTAATACGCTCTGTAATCAATGCAACTTGCACCTCTGTTGAACCTGTGTCGTTCTCACCTCGTGAGTATTTCGCAATAATCTCTTGCTTTTTAGCCGAATCTAAAGCCATAATGACCTCCTGATAGGTAGTTTAATTTTTTACTCAGAGTCTCCTCGAATAAAATGAACCGTATTTTAGCACTATTTGTTTAAATGCAGATAAAACCCAAAATTAATATTAATTAGAGTAAAATACTCTTAATTCAAACAATTAAATACTCTTTATTCAAGGAAATCTCTACCATGTTATTAACCCGTGCCAGTGAATATGCCCTACTTGCGTTAGACCTTATCCGATCCTCAGACAAACCCAAAGGAGCTGAACAGTTAGCCATTGAACTCAACTTCCCAAAAAGCTTCTTGGCAAAAATTTTGCAATCTCTCGCCAAAGCAGGAATACTCACCTCCAAAAAAGGGGCACATGGGGGATTTATTATGGCAAAACAGCCCTCTGAGATCACCGTCTCAGAGATTATTCTTGCTGCTGAAGGGAAAAGTCCCATGATTTTTGACTGCTCAGCGTATGCTGACACCTGCCCTAATGGGCTCATTGGAAGCTGTAATATCTCTCCATTTTTAACTAACTTTCAACATAAAATAGATACATTTCTAAGCGAACTTACCTTAGAGGATATCTTAAAATAATGATTATATATCACCTTTCCCATATTGATCTTGATGGCTATGGCTGTCAATTTCTCACCCACCACTGCTTTGAAAAGATCCACGCCTACAATGCCAATTACGGACCTGAAGTCAAAGCCCGCCTTGAAGAGATCATTACCACCATTAAACGTGAAACCTTCTTGCATCCACATGAAAAGAGAACGCACCTCATTCTCGTAACGGACCTCAACCTTACGACCAAAGAGGCCAATTGGCTAGAGCGTGAAGCGATGGAGGTTGGGGCAAAAATTCAACTGCTTGACCACCATGGATCCGGAGAAAAAACCGCGGAACAGTTTGCATGGTACAAACTCGACACCACCAAATCCGCGACCAAAATGACCTATGAATGGCTCCAACAGCACCACCACTTTGACCCCCAAGGAGAGTATGCCAAGATTGTCCAAGCCATTAATGCCATTGATATTTGGCTCAGTGATGATGAACTCTTTGAGTTTGGTAAAGTAGGGTTAGGAATGATCTCCGGTGCACGGGAGGTAAACCGTATTCTCTTTCCTAATGAAGATCGTGCCCTTAAACTCATGCTTATTGAAGCAATGAAGAGCTACGCACAACGTGAAGATGCCCACATTGCACTCGACAATGATCTGCATCAACTTAAAAAAGATTTTTTTAAAGCCAAAAATGATGACACCAAAGACAACCTTGTTGCCCACTACGTCACCAAACTCCTCACCCATGATAAACAACGGCTCACTATTGAGTACCGTGGTTATAAAGGAGTACTCGGATACAACCTTGGCAATACCTCCATTTTGGGCAATACCTTTTTGGTTGAGAACCCCTCCTATGACTTCTACATGGATATCAACTTCCGAGGCAACTTTTCACTCCGAAGTAATAATAAAATAGATGTTTCAAAGATGGCGGAAGAAATTGGCAATGGGGGTGGACACCCCAATGCCTCTGGTGGTAAGATTAAAGATTACAAAGACTCCTTTGTCTACAGTGAGATCAAAGCCTTTGTGCAATCCTATATTGATGATAAGACCTCGTAAAATTTAGAAAGTCTCTACCTCAATGACGTTCTCTTCTACCTCTTTTTTTTTAGGATTCGAGGGGATCTGAGGTTTGGCTTGGGGGTGATAAGGTGCCATGGTACCAATCACTTTTCCCCCCTCCGCGGTTTTGATGTTTTTAACAGAGATCTCTCCCTCAACAAAACCATTAGAACCAATATCTAGTAACTCCGAAGCAAGTACTTTTCCCTCTACTTTGCCATTGACAATAATTCGTTGACTCTCCATCACTTGAACACGTGCTTTTCCTGTGCGGGTAATGGTTACGGAGTGCTCTGCTATGACCTCACCCGTCACCTCTCCATTGATCACCACTTGCTGAGCATGGATCTTTTGTCGTACTTTTCCTGTCTGCATAATATCAAGTTCACTGCACCGAAGAGTTCCCTCCAACTCCCCATTGATCACAATTTTCTTGGCGATAATTGATCCGTGCACCTTTCCACGCTTTCCAATCGTAACATGATTTACCGTAATGTCCCCCACAAAATGCCCATTAATCTGCACGCTATCCTGCCCTTCAAGATTCCCCTCCATCTTGATCCCTTCCGAGATAATGGTCCCTTTTGGAATGGGCGGCATCTCCTTAATAGGTGTTTGTTGATGCCTCATTCGCTCTCGTGCCTTCTCCTTCTCTTTCACACTGCTCTTAAAAAAAGCCATTTACTCTCCCCTCCTTTGCTTATCATTAGAAAATCATTGTTAAAAAGCTTTTCTTAACTTTCACCTCAATAATACCGAGACCCTGAAATTATAATAACAATATCCAACTTATGTTTAGAGCAAAAAAAACTGTTTTTCTTATTTTCGTTTAAAAAAATATAAAAAAAAATCACAGTTGAAGTTTTTAAGTTCTTAGATGTTAAAAATTATTTAACTTTTACGCTTAACCCGTACCTTTTGGGGAGAAAACAGCTCCAATGCCTTTGCTACCATCGGTTCATCCAAAATATTACGCTCATCTTTCTCTTTGGCAGCCTCTACTCCGCCATCTTCGGGTGCAATACATGAACTCTTCATCGAAAACTCCTCTACCATCGAAGCTTCTGGTAATACAAAGGGAATGGGCTCATCATCCATGCCTAACATCTCCTCCTCTATCCTAGAGATAGGCTCCTTCTCTTGTTGGGGAGAATTTAAAGGAGCTACAGGAGAAGAGGGTGAGTTTGGAGCATCATTCGATGCTTTTTTGGCAATGTTTTTGATGCGGGTCTCATACCCAAAAATCTCCTGCACAAACATACGGATTAATCCCCAGTGGTTACGCAACAGACGCTTCTGCTCAGGATTGGCACTCGATTCCCATGTCAAACAGTGATCTTTAAATGAGTGATAGACAATACTCGCTTCAAAACAACGTCCCAACTCATAATTACGATCGTAGAGTTTAGCCACCAACTGCTCAAATCTCTTTGCCTCCTTATCCAGCGGTGACTCAACCGATAAAGCTGGCGAAGAGGAAGATGCTTTATCCACCTTCAAAGATGCCTTGGGTGCCTCTTGTGGCAAAGTGTTCGAGGAAAGAGTCTCCTCAAAAGGCTTACTACCCTCAACACTATTAGAACGCGTAGGCAAAACCCCTTGCAACTCCTGCTCTAGGGCATGAATTACTCCATCAATCTCTTGAATCTCCAACGACTCCATCATCTTAAAGAGGGTCAATGCCAAGACAAACTCTCCATCGCTTCCCATTCCTAAAAGCTCTTTTGCTTCTGCTAAGACCCGAAAAAAACGCTCGATAATTGGTGGACTAATCCGCGTGGAGCCTCCCAAAAGCAGATCTTTCAGATAGAGCATTAACTCATCAATTACCATCTCTGCTTCAAACTCCTTGGACGCTACTACAAACGCCAAAATTGCCTGCTGATCTTTGAGTAAAAGTTTATCCATTAAGGCTTCCAAGCGAGAAGGTTCAATAATACCTAACATACCCGTTACGGTCGAAAGGTCGATAAAGTTTTTGGAGTAGACAATGGCTTGATCTAATAATGTAAGGGCATCCCGTACACTTCCTGCTCCTGCACGTGCAATGATTTCAAGTGCTTCATGCTCATACCCTACCCCTTCTAATTGTAGAATATGCTCTAAGTGCTTAGACAAAAGAGATGGGGCAATGGTGCGAAAACGAAAATGTTGGGTTCGACTCAAAATAGTAGCGGGCAATTTCAATGGATCCGTGGTTGCTAAAATAAAGGTAACAAAAGAGGGGGGCTCTTCTAAGGTCTTTAAGAGTGCATTAAAAGCCTCTTTGGTAAGCATGTGTACCTCATCAATAATAAAGATCTTGTAACGTCCTGTTGCCGGTTTATATTTAGTATGTTCAATAAGTTCTCGAATATCATCAATTTTTCGATTGGAAGCAGCATCCATCTCAATAATATCCATGTGCCGTCCCTCTAACGCCATTACACAATGGGTACATACCCCACAAGGATGCGCAGTAGGTCCTTTTTCACAAAGGAGTGCCTTTGCAAAAATACGGGCGGTTGAGGTCTTTCCACTTCCACGTAAACCCGAAAAGAGATACGCATGAGAGAGACGATCATGCTCCAATGCCAAACTCAAGGTTTGGGCAACCGCCGTTTGACCAATGAGATCATCAAATGAGGCGGGACGGTACTTTCTTGCAAGGGCTAATGACACAGTAGACTCCAATAAATATTTATTACCATTGTAGTCAAATTTTACTTGTGATATAATTGGTTTAAAAATCAAAGGATTCGTAGAATGAGATGGGAAGATCGAGAACAGAGTAGCCACGTCGAAGACAGAAGGTCAGGCAGTATCAGTAGTAGTGAGAGTGGATCAAGTGGAAGCAGTCGGCGCGGTATGCCCTCCATGAGTACCATGATGTTTCTTTGGCCCATTATCCAAAGACTACTCAAAACAAAATTTGGTTGGGCAATTATTGCCGTAGGTGCTGTGGCTTACTTTTCGGGTTACAATCCGCTCTCTAGCTTTAGCCCTTCAGGAAATACCAAAAGCATCAACCCCAAAGCAGATGATAAGCAAGCAGCCTTTATTAAAACGGTGCTTCGAGATACTGAATTGGTCTGGCAAGATATCTTTAAAGAGCATGGTGCACAGTATCGTGAACCCACCTTGGTCCTCTTTCGAGGAAGTACCCACAGCGCGTGCGGTCATGCTTCTGCACAGATGGGACCCTTTTACTGTCCTGCCGATGAGAAGGTCTACATCGATTTAGGCTTTTTTGATGAGTTAAAAAACCGACACCACGCATCAGGCGACTTTGCTCAAGCCTATGTACTTGCCCATGAGGTTGGTCACCACATCCAAAAGATGGAAGGGACACTCAACAAAGTTCAACGACTCAAACAACAAGTACGAAGTACCAAACAGCAAAACCAACTGCAAGTTCGTGTAGAACTCCAAGCGGATTGTTACGCGGGAGTCTGGGCGCATCATGCTCAAAAACGCTTTAATATCTTAGAAGAAGGAGACATAGAAGAGGCGCTCCAAGCTGCCTCCGCCATTGGGGATGATACCTTACAAAAACAGGCACAAGGATACGTGGTTCCTGATGCCTTTACCCATGGATCCTCATCGCAACGTGTTGAGTACTTTACCCGTGGAATCAAAACAGGAGACATTGCCAGCTGTAATACTGGTCTATAGTAGTACTTCCCCCGAGTTCTGGGGGATTAGATCTTGGATTTAGCGTATCGAATGTACTTCATAAAATCTGTGGGACCAAAATACCCTTTTGCTACCACCAACTTCCGTAGATCAGGGGTCATAAAATAGACAACTGGAACACTACGAGGATTAATACCATACGACTTAGCATCACTGTCTCCCCGTGTAATCTTAACCAAAACAAAATCACTCAAGGCACTCATAACCTGAGCATCTTCTAACGTAAAATTCTCCAGTTTCTGAGAGTATTTAGAACGGGACGACCCCACAAAAATCATCAACTGCTTGCCCGTTTGTGTTGCATAATCAATGGCTGATGCCATGTCATACATCCATTTATCCCCTTGGTGGGATTTCATCTCATTTTGCTCCATGGTACCATAACTACTCGTGGTCTGATTCATTCCTAACTTCATTTTAGTATCTTCAATCCATGGTAAAAATTTATATGGAGGTAAATACCCCTCAGCACTGTTGACAATCTTAAACGAGGGAGAGACAAAGAAGATCGTAGGCGCATAATTAATCGCCGGTAAATAACGCTGAGCCTCTGGGTTGTATTGATCGACCCGCGTGAATAAGAAACCTTGAATGGCATCTTTAACCTGTTGATTTTGCAAAGTCTCCTCTTTCATCTTTTTACAATACCGACATGACTCCGTGGTAACCATAACCATTAATGGTTTCTGTTGATTTTTTGCCTCTAAAAGTGCATTTTTAAGCTCACCTGAGACCAAAAAAGTAGCCGGTAGCCAGAGTAGTCCTATAATTCTTCTCATCGTTTTCCCTTTCCCTAATTATTTTTAAGACTAAAAATTCAAAGCATGATAGTGTAGTATTTTTCTGGTAAAAAAGGAATAATAATTTTAAATTTGTTTCTTAAATTTATGTTAAACTAATTAAATTTGTTGTATCATATTAAATTATAAATATAATTGAGGAGATGAAAATGAAGTTTTCAGCAAAAAACTTACTATTAGGAGCAATGTTAATTGTCACCTTTGGAGGAGATAGTTTTGCGGAATCGATTGCAAAGTTACCTACCAGTAATCAAGTTGAAAAGGTAAATGTGGCGACAAATAGCAGTCCTACAGATGAGGATTTACCACTACTAAAACTGGAGGTCGCACCATCAGATGGTGGCACCAACCTTGAAAAAGGAAAAGGATGTGCGGACGTCAAGAACTTACCAGAGGTTAAGGGAGAAACCTTTGTTGACTACCCCATGGCAGAGACGGTTCCTTGTGACACGGTAGATTGTAAAGACCTAGAGCCTGCAGAACTCTACGAAAATAACTACAAAGATCTTCCTGAGGCACACACTGATATTGCATGTGAAGAGGAGTAGTTCATCCTCTAAAAAAATGTCAAGTAAGGTCAAAATTACTTGGCATTCCATCCAACCCGAATCTTTCTTTTGTTATAATCCCCCCAAAAAAAATAGGTGTACCCCTTGAACTTTGAAACCTACCCTTTTGAAAAACTTAACAATCTATTAGCGACCATTCAACCCAATCCCAATTATACTCCACTAAGCCTTACCATTGGAGAGCCTCAATTTTCAACACCTTCGTTTATCCTTGATGCCCTTAAAGAGAACGCACCACTACTTAATAAATATCCAAAAACTTCCGGTGAAGCACACTTACGTGAAGGAATGCGAAGCTATCTTAAAAACCGTTTTGATCTTAGCCTCCATGACCATGAGATTATTCCCACGTTTGGAACCCGTGAAGTGCTCTTTAACTTTCCTCAGTTTTTACTGCATGATATCCCCAATCCCGTAATGGCTTTTCCCAACCCCTTCTATCAGATCTATGAAGGATCAGCCAAAGCCAGTCGTGCAGAAGTGATCTACATGAACCTAACACCGGAGAATAACTTTCAACCTACCCTCAGTAAAGAGGCACTCCAACGGTGTGATCTTGTCATTATCAACACTCCCAATAACCCCACCTCCTCGGTAATGCTCATGGAGGAATTGAAAAAGTGGGTCCATCTTGCCCTTGAGTATGATTTTGTTCTGCTTAATGATGAGTGCTACATCGACCTCTACCTCGATACCCCCCTTCCCTCTCTACTCAATGCTAGTATTGAGGTGGGCAATGAGACCTTTAAAAATATTCTGGTTATCAACTCCATCTCCAAACGCTCCTCTGCCCCTGGGTTACGCAGTGGGTTTATCGCAGGTGATGCTCACATTCTCAAACAATACATGACCTACCGTACCTATGTGGGCTGTGCTTCCCCCCTTCCACTCCAATACGCTGCATCAGTAGCATGGAGCGATCAAGCCCATGTGGATGAGTTTAGAGCCAAATACATCAAGAATTTTGAGATTGCCCAAGAGATTCTGGGCATTACCCCACCTTTAGCCACCTTTTACATCTGGTTAAAAGTAGAGGATGAGATCGCCTTTACTACCCGACTCTACCGTGATTATAATCTCAAAGTTATCCCTGGCTCCTTTTTAGGACGGGAGGGAGCCGGTCAAGGGTACGTACGACTTGCTTTGGTCTACGAAGCTCCCCAAACCAAAGAGGCTCTCTTGCGTATTAAAGAGGCACTCCAAAACCAATAATTCAAAAAAAAGGAACACCATGCAAGAACCCCAAATCGATATCGAAGCCCTAAAAAAAGATGAAAACTTCCTCGCAGATATGAAAAAATTTGAAGAGGAGATGTACCAAAACAAAAGCATTGAAAAGGGCTACATGCTCCTTGGCACCAAAATGGCCATTCAAGCCAGTGAAGATGAGATCAATGAAATCTTCACCTTTATCGTCAACCAAGCCTTTGATGTCTTAGCGGATAAACTCACCCATCACGAAGGGTTTGACATCAACGATCCCGAAGATCTCGCCACCACTCGAGCCATCTACGAACACGGTATCCAACGCTACAGTGAAAACGACATCAAGGGAGCCAAAGAGATCTTTTTGGTACTGCACCATACCCTAGAGGATGAAGAGCTTAAAGATAGCATGATGATTCACGCCTGTGCGGTGATGGCAGGTCATAGTTTTGATGATTTCATTGATAATCTTGCCGATACCTCTCAAGTCGATGAGATGAGCCCCACCGCATTTTTTATCCAAGATTTTGTCCAACCCAAGGATATTTTGTTGCAGATGTTTGGTAAATATGTCAAACTAGGAGAATCAGAGTTGAAAGTATTAGAAAAAAAAGATACCTAACATCCCCCTAGAGTAGGCTCCAGCCTACCAACAAAACCATGCTCCATATGATAAAAATTTTATGGTAGGCTAAAGCCCTACCCTACGGTTGCCTACCAAAAAATAAAACTTCGGATTTAAAAAATGCCAAACTACAAAAGAATATTTCTCAATGGGTACAACTATTTCATCACCATAAAAACATATCAAAATAATCCAATTTTAATCCAAAATATCCAACTTCTAAGAGAGAGTTTCAAAGAGTCAAAATCTAAATACCAGTTCAAAATAGAAGCCATCGTTATTCTTCCTGACCATATCCACATGATTATCACCCCTGAAAAAGCAGAAGAGTATCCCCATATTATCCGAACCATCAAAACCTACTTTTCAAGACATCTTGAGCCTAAATATTATCAGCACCTGTTTCAATCCCAAAGCCAAATCAATAATCGCTACAAACCTGTGTGGCAGAGGCGATATTATGAGCATACCATTAGAGATGAAAAAGATTTTAACCGACGCATGGATTATATTCATTACAACCCTATTAAACATGGGTATGTCAAGAGAGCCAGTGATTGGCGTTTTTCATCGTTTCATAAGTATGTTAAGTTGGCTCATTACGACCCAGAATGGTACGATATATCAGAAGATATAGATTTTGAATAACTGAATTATTTCAACGGTAGGCTAAAGCCATACCCTACGAACCACCAACAAGTTTACTGTAGGGTATGGCTTTAGCCTACCGTCAAATAAAAGTTAAAATTACTTAGATATTATGGTATGATTTGAGAATTCAAAGTAGGGAAAGAAAAAATGAAATTAGAAGATTTAACAGCAGATGACATTATAAAAGCTATTAAAAAAAAGAAAGCACCTTATCATTCTAAGGGATATTTATATTTTGATAATACAAAACTATCTCCTGTTAAAATCTTTGATACTTTTGGTATTACTGAACCATTTCATACAATTAATCAACACAATGATATTAACCGTAATATCTATACTAAGTTATTGAGTATACTACCAGAGTTAAATAGAGAAAAAATATATTTAAAAATTCCAAACAGTTATACAATGGATGAAAAATATAAAGAACTATATCAATCACAATTAAAATATTTACCTGAATCAAAACAGCAAAAGAATATTGATAAAAAAAATAAAACTCACCCCCTAAACCAAATCCTATACGGACCCCCAGGAACAGGAAAAACCTACAACACCATAAACAGAGCCTTAGAAATCATAGATGGCGTAGTTCCAGAAGATAGAGAAGAAGCACGAGAAAAGTTCAATAAATATAGAGAATCAGGTCAAATAGAATTCGTAACTTTTCATCAAAGCTATGGATATGAAGAGTTTGTTGAGGGGATAAAGGCAGATATAAAGAGTGGTGAAATTAAGTATATTCTTGAAGATGGGATATTTAAAACACTTGTAGATAAAGCATTGTTATTGAAAGATAAACAAATAGATAAAAATGGAAAAAGGTACTATTTAAATGCTCCAGAGTTAGGGATTAAAGCTGAAATGATACAAGATTCAGATAATGAATTTAGAGTATTAAAGGGGTCTCAGATTAGAAAAGAAAAAACTTCTACATTTAATAGCAAAAATTTATTTGAAGAGTTTTTAAAAAAAGGAAAATATCAAGTAAAAGATAATTATTATATATTGATAGATGATTTTACATTTTCTAGTAAAAGTGGTTCAGCAAGTGTTATTTTAGGAAGTCCTCAAAATGGTAATGTAGCATGGAAATCACTAGAAGAAGTAGATTTAGAAGATAACACTAATAAAAACTACATCCTAATAATCGACGAAATCAACCGAGGAAATATCTCAAAAATCTTCGGAGAACTCATAACCCTAATCGAACCAAGTAAGCGACTAGGAGCAGATGAAGCATTAAAGTTAACCCTACCAAATAGCAAAGACTCGTTTGGAGTTCCATCGAATCTTTATATCATAGGAACCATGAATACAGCCGACAGAAGCATAGCCCAAATAGATACAGCTCTTCGACGACGTTTTGAATTTGTGGAGATGATGCCTGACCATAGTTTATTAAAAGATGTAACGGTTGTTCATGATGACAAAACAATAGAAATAGAAAAAGTATTAGAAGGCATCAATGAGAGAATAGAGTACATCTATGATAGAGAGCATACCATAGGGCATAGTTATTTTATACCACTCATAAAAGAGCCTACAAAAGAGAAACTTGATGAGATATTCAAAGTAAATATTCTTCCTTTGTTAGCTGAGTATTTTTATGGAGATTGGAAAGATATACGGTTTGTACTCAACAATGACTTTGTAACAGAAAAAAAGCCATCACGTTATATTAACAGTAGTACACGACAACTTAATAAAGTCTATGAAATTAACGATACTTTTAAACCAAGTGAATACCTAAAGATATATGCAACAGATAACAATTAGTGAATATGGCTATATAGGTTGTGATAACCACTCAACCAGTAGCGATAAGTTTGTAGGAAAACGAGATTTAGAAGCTCATGAGTTTCAAGAACTCTATGACTTTTGGTTGAGTGATGAGTCAACACAAAAGCTACTAACCTTTGTCAATAAAAAATGCCTAAAAGCAACCAGTTATGTAGGGGTAATTCAGACACAAAATTTAAGTCTTGAGATACTGCCAAAAACTTATAATGGTTCTGAAATAGAAAGTATTAGAACTACTTTTATAGAGATGCTCAAAGTAACATTGGGTATGAATGAGATTGTATTAAACAGAGCAAACCTTTCAACGACTAAAAGTAAAAATATCTATGAGCTGTTTATTACACTTTTTGTAGAAGCGATGGATAATCTTATACATAAGGGTTTAAAGTCTGAATATGTAAGTCAAGAGGGTAATCAGCAGTTTTTAAAAGGTAAGTTAAAATTTAATGAGCATATCCGAAAGAACAGCATACATAAAGAGCGATTTTATGTGAAGTATGATGAGTATCTGCAAGATAGAGTCGAGAACAGACTTCTAAAGTCTACTCTGAAACTACTTTCGAACAAGAGTAGAGATACTCAAAATAAAAAAGCTCTGCGACAACAGCTATTTATTTTTGATGAGCTAGGTTTTTCGCTCAATTACAAATCAGATTTTTCTAAAGTTAACACTCATCGAGGTATGGAGCATTATAGTTTTCCCTTACGCTTTGCAAAAGTCTTTTTGCTTAATGAGTCGTTTACTTCTTTGCGTGGAAAAGAGGATGTATTTGCTCTGTTGTTTCCTATGCAAACACTTTTTGAGAAGTATATGGAGTTTGTCTTGGAAAACTCTAAAGAGAAATTAGGAATAAAAAGAGTACTTGTCAATGGTGGTAAAAATGAGTATCTTTTAGAAGATAAAAGGGCTAGACTTCAACCCGATTATCTGCTTAAGATGAAAAATGGTTCAGATATTATTTGTGATGCTAAATGGAAACTTGATACTATCGGTTCTAATGATATTTATCAGATATTTGCGTATCATCATTTTTATGATGCTAGGGATGTGGCTTATGTTTTTATCCCTCTTGTTGATGAAATGGAGAGAAGCGTTTTAAAATATACGAATAGTGATAAAACAATAGCTATAATTCCTATTAAGCTTTCTAAAGTTATTGAAGATGGGCATAGAATTTTAGATTTATTTTGATGGTAGGCTAAAGCCGTACCCTACGAATTGCCAACAAGTCGGCTGTAGGGTACGGCTTTAGCCTACCATAGGTAAAATCCAATATTTATAAAAAACAAACAACTAGGAAAAGAGATGAAAATACACTTCATAGGCATCGGGGGCATTGGTCTCTCGGCACTCGCTAAATTTTTAGCCAATGATGGACATCAAATCAGTGGCTCAGATATCAAACAGACCGAAATCACCAATGATCTAGCTCTTAACTTTGGGGCAAAAATCACCATTCCTCATCATGAGGATGCGGTTATTGGGGTCGATCGGGTAATCTACTCCGCAGCGGTACGCCCCACCAATCCTGAGTATCAAAAAGCCAAAGAGCTGGGCATTGAACTGCTCTCTCGCAAAGAGTCTCTTAAGAGTATCTTGGGGGATAAAGAGGTCTATGCTGTTGGAGGAGCCCATGGCAAAAGCACCACTTCAGCAATGCTCGCATCAATCATCCCCAACTCCAATGCTCTGATTGGAGCAATTAGCAAAGAGTTTGGCTCCAATGTGCGTTATGCCAACAATAATAAAGTGGTTTTTGAAGCGGATGAGAGTGATGAGAGTTTTCTCAATTCCAATCCTCACTTAGCGATTGTGACCAATGTAGAGCCTGAACACATGGAATACTATGAGTACGATGAGGAGCGGTTTTATAATGCCTATCGTAACTTTCTCAATCTTGCTAAAATTCGTGTTATCAATGCCGAAGATGAGTTTTTGAGCTCTCTGGATATCGATGCGATTCGCCTCTACCCCTCTAAAGATATTCAAAAGATTGAATTTGTTTTAGTACATGGGGAACCTCATACACGATTCCAACTCAAGAATTTAGGAGATTTTGAGGTCTTTGGCTTTGGAGAACACATTGCACTTGATGCCAGTTTAGCAATCTTGGGCGCACTGGAAATGGGGGAGGAGATTGAGGATATTCGCACCAATCTTCGCCACTACAAAGGGATTAAGAAACGGTTTGATATTATTCAAAATCAACCTGAATGTGTGGTGATTGATGATTATGGGCATCACCCCACCGAGATCAAAGCCACCATCGGTTCCCTACAAACCTATAAAAAACTTCGAGGGTTTAATCGACTTAATGTTATCTGGCAACCCCATAAATATACTCGAACCATGGATAATCTTCAAGGTTTTGTGGAGTGTTTTGATGGGGTGGACGAGTTGGTTATTCTACCCATCTGGTCAGCGGGTGAACTGGAGATTGATATTGACCTTAAAGGAGCGTTTAGCCGTTACAAACTCCACATGGCAGATCGCATTACCCGCAAAAATGGCGTGGTACAAATCATTAAAGATGGCAACATCATCACCAAGTATCACCAAGACCTCATCACAGCCTTTGGTGCAGGCGACATCACCTATCAGATTCGTGGCGAGTAAGATCAATGCCATTGAATTAAGAATTTTTAATGGAAATGTGACTTTAGTCTCATCCCCCTCTTGTGGAGCTAAAGCACCACTTCCATTGCTCAAATCATTGGAAATGTGACTTTAGTCTCATCCTCTCTTGATGGAGCTAAAGCACCATTTCCTCAGCAACTTATTTTTCCTTACTTAAAATATGATTGACAATGCGATAACCATGATTAAGAGCAATGGCAATACTTCCACCACTAGCAAAAGCAATATCCCCTGCAATATAGAGTCCCTCAATCTCTGATTCATACGTTTCAGGATCAAAAACAGGTTCACCTCGCTCATCAAGACTAATCCCCGATGAACGTAAAAACTCTTTTGGTGTTGTACCACCAATGGCATAGATAAGCCGATCATAACGCTCATTGGTACCATCGGCATAATTGACCTTGACCTGTCCCTGTTCACTCTCTAACCCAATAATATCCACGCCCAACTTCAAGACCACTTTTCCCTTGTCAACATACTCTTGAAGCATCTTTTGATTGGTAGGGTTGGGACGACTCAATACCACGCGACGATAATTAAGTGTGACCTCATTACGTTCACTCAACTCACAGGCATACTCCAGAGCAGAGTCTCCTCCACCCACGACTAAAATCTTCTCCCCATTACTACATTTATCTAGGTTATAATTGACCAGACTTCGAATCGAAGGGGGAATTTTGTAGCTTGGCTTATTGGGTTTACCCATGCGACCAATGCTTACAATCACATTTTTACTCCAAAACTCTCCACAGTTGGTCTGAATATGAAAGATACCATCCGCCGACTTGGTCACCTTGCTTGCTTCACAATTAAAACGGCTCTCAATTGCCTCATCATCAAGCAACTGATCAAAATAGTCCAACGTGCTCTCTTTGGTTCCATCCACAAAATTGACATTTCCCTCAAGCTCCACGGCTTGTCCCTGCCAATCTTTATCCACACGTTTTTTATCTTTGTAGAATTTACGAATGGTGTGCGAGTGGTTCTCAGTCTTTTCAATCAAAAGTACTCGCTTCAAGCCCAATACTTTTGCTTCAACTACAGCACCAATTCCCCCTGGTCCACCACCTATGATGACCAGATCAAAAAGCTCATTCATACTCATTTCCTCATTATTATTTATTGAATTTTATTATATCATCTCCCCCAATTCAATAAAACAGTTTTGTGAAATCACATAAGAATATTCATAGAATGTATCGTTTTTGTAACATTTGATAGTTAAAAGTTAATGAATTTCAATACATTGAAACGTGATCAAATTTTTTTTGCTATAATTCATCAAAAAGGATAAAAAATGCTAACAGGCAAATCATTAAGAATATTAAGCGTTGGAGTAGGTATTTTACTACTCTTTTATGGAGTAGATAAACTCATTAATGGAATTGACTTTATTGTCAATATTCTCAAAACACATCATGTCCCTTATCCTGAATACGTTGCTTATGCTGTCTATATTGGAGAGATTATTGCCCCACTTATGCTCATTATGGGACGTTATGTTCCACTCGCTGGTGCGTTAATTGTGTTGGATATGTTGGCCGCTATTTTCTTGGTGCATCAAGATCATCTCTTTGAGATCAGTGAGAGTGGTGCATGGAGTATTGAGACCCCTATGCTCTATCTGCTCATTGGTGTGGTGCTTGCGTCTACCTACAAACCAAAATCGTAAAGAATTTACATCCAATCAAAGAGAAGCTTAAATAAAAATACGTAATATTTCATCATTCTAAACCCAAAAGAGTGAAACATGAAATTATTATCCATCTGGCTTCTCGGTTCTGCCCTGCTCCTCGCTAATAGCTGTCTGACGTGTCACCAAGGGATTGAGCCCATTCGTGATCCACAATCAAAAATGATGCAGGAGATTTTAAAAATTGCCCAACAAGCAGGAGCCCAAGGGAATGACTGCGTGGTCTGTCACGGAGGAAACCCCAACCGTGAGGATAAAAACCTCTCCCATCGTGGAACATTGCCCTATTTTCTCACCCACCAAGGCCCCAAAGATTTCTACCCCTCTCCAACGAGTCAATGGATTAATATCAATACCTGTGGGATGTGTCATGCCGAGCAGGTCAACGCCCAATGGAACTCGCTGATGAACACCGAGGCAGGCAAAATTCATGGAGCCTTATGGTCATTTGGCAAGTCTGATGGCTACAACCATTGGGAGTCCAACTACGAGAGCAACAACACCCATGCACGACTCGGAACCAAAACCTACCAAGCCTACATGGAAAAACTTGCCCAGCTCGAACCCCAAGCCTTTCCCAAACACTCCAAAGCCCTGCCCCAAGCCCCCACCGCCGAGGAGGTAGAGAAAGACCCCCTCCTCTCGGTCTATACCTATCTGCGTCAAGAGTGTCTACGCTGTCACACAGGGGGCAAAGGGCGAAGCCGACGGGGAGATTATCGTGGAATGGGGTGTGCGAGTTGTCATATCCCCTACAGCAACGAGGGGTATTATGAGGGCAATGATAGCAAAATCCCTCATCATGAAAAAGGGCATCTGCTCAGCCACCAAATTCAATCCTCCCGAAAGACCAAAGTCACTATTCACGGCATTGAGTATTCAGGCATCCCCGTAGAGACCTGTACCACCTGCCACAACCGAGGCAAACGCATTGGGGTAAGCTACCAAGGACTCATGGAGACAGAGTATCAAAGCACCTTTGATGATGAGGGCAATCCTCAGCCCAAACTCCATACCAAACGCTACTTGCACCTAACCGAAGATATCCACTACACCAAAGGGATGCTCTGCCAAGATTGCCACACCAGCAACGACATGCACGGTGATGGATTTATGACAGGAGCGAACTTGGGGGCAGTGGAAATCGAGTGTCAAGATTGTCATGGAACCACCAAAAAGTATCCGTGGGAGTTACCACTGGGCTACTCCGATGAGTTTGATACCCATCCCAAAGAGGGGAAGCCCAGAGGAACCACCAAAAATTTAGCCGATTATCTCAAAAAAGGAGACATTCCCCAAGATAAGGGTGAGGGATTCTTACTCAGTGCCAGAGGAAACCCAATGACCAAAGCCGTACGCCATGGCAATAAGGTTATTATGCACCTCGCCTCAGGCAAAAATATTGAACTCAAACCCCTTAAACTGCTCAAAGAGGAGGAGAAACTCTCCAAAAAAGCCCTCATTGCCATGGACAAAATCCAAGGACACAACGACCGACTGGAGTGCTACACCTGCCACGCCACGTGGGCACCTCAGTGCTATGGGTGTCATGTCAAGATTGACTACTCCAAGGGCAAACAGAACCCTGACTACCTCAAGGCTTCTAAGTACCACGATGCCCACGGCATGACAGGCGAAAAAAACCTCAAAGATTTCCTCGTCGATGGTAAAGTGACCGAGACACGCTCTTACTTGCGTTGGGAGAACCCAGCTCTCAGTCAAAATGGCGAGGGACGCATCTCGCCTACTATCCCAGGGTGTCAAGTGACCATCACCGTCATTGGCAAAGATGGCAAAGCCAAACTGCAAAACCACATCGTCAAAATCCCCAATGTCGAAGGGGCAGGAGAGGAGGGGCAAAATGGCATCACCATGTCACAGGTCAATCCCCATACCATTAGCAAAAAATCCCGAAGCTGTGAGAGTTGCCACACCTCCAAAAAGGCTCTTGGCATGGGGATTAATGGAGGAGACTACTTTGGGGACCAGAGTAAAACCGCCATTATTGACCTCATGAGTGCTAATAGAGAGGTGCTACCCAAAAACGTCGATGAACAGATCCCTGCCATTCCTAACCTCAAACATGACTACTCGGTGATGATTGATGAAAATGGTACACAAGTGCAAACGGTCGATAACCACTGGCGACTTGCCAACCCACTTGATGCCAAGACCCGAGCCAAACTTGACCGCCAAGGGGTCTGTCTGAGTTGTCATCAGAGCCTACCCGATGGAGACCTTGCCATCTCGGCGATGAACCATATTGCAATCATGAGTGGACTTACCATTGACAACAATACCCATCAAGCAATGGTGCACAAAAGCATACGCCTCACCGCATGGGTTCAGATAGCCTTAGGCGTATTGATCCTCATGGGTGGGCTTCTCTGGTGGAGAAAAAAACGATCCTCTCGTACCTAAAAAAGGGGAGGATCACTTTTTTTGATGTTCAAGATAGGCTTTATCAAGCGCCATCATGGTCTCCATGGTAATCACCCCATCACTCCTCAGTCCCCACTGGGACTGAAAAGCTTTTACTGCCTGCTCCATGCTTTCATCAAAAATACTGTTTTCATCAAGATTAAAACCAATTTGGTTCAAACTCTTTTGAACGACATGCACCATGACACCTTCACTCCCAAGCTGGAGTGTCTCAAAAATATCGGTCTCTTTTATAATTTCACTCATCTTCAGACTCCTTATAAACGTTGTTCTGTATGAGCTAATCATATAGAGATTTTTTTATCTCCGAATAAAATATTTACTCAACTCTCTTCTCAAAACTTTCCTAAAGTTTTATCCTGTTTTTTCAACTACCATTTTAGAATAGAAAAAAATCTTTACTATTAAATGATATTACAAAACTCACCATATCCTCACAAATTAAAAGAAAAAAGCCATCTTCCTCTCGATCTAGTTTCAATACCAAAGCCTAAAAAAAGATTTTTCTTTTTTTAAAGTGTGTAGTATGGTAACACTTATTTGAAGCTTCTCACATTCTTCTTTTCTTAACCATTTTTTACTTTTTTTAAATAATCTTTAACATTTAAAAGTGTATACTTTGTCCCCAATTTTAAAAAAACACAACTATTTAAAACATAAAGGAACATGAAGCATGAGTCAACAAGAGAGAGCAAGTTACATTGAAAGCATCTGCAATGCCATTAAGTCGTACAATGGATTCACCGCATTCGAAAAAGAGTATGCGCTTAATAATATCCATGAGTGTATCGACTGTCATGGCAATCTGGATAAACTCATTCACAAATTTGCACAAATCTCACTTGACATTCAACCTTTCCTTGTGGAAAAACAGTTGGTGAGAGCTTAAGGTTGGAATCTGTTACGATCTTAGTGCATCGTAACAGAAACATTCTCCAATCTCCCTACTTCTAAGCCCTTTTAATCCATAACATATTACAATTCCATCACTTCTGTAACCAAGGTTAATCATGAACTTAAAAGAGACCATTATTGAAATACGCGAATCCACATGGTTTTCAAACCTCACAACATTTATTATTGTTGTCTACTCCTCCATTCTTGGTTTAAAAACCGTCATTGAGGTTGAGGGAAGCTATCTCTTTCTCTTTCATGTCCTTGATTACTTTATCACCATCTACTTCTTGGTTGAGATCCTCATCAAGATGTCTGCAGAAGAGCATATTGGTGATTTTTTTAAAGATCGTTGGAATGTTTTTGATTTCATCATTGTGGTGGTCACCCTCATTCCCCTAGAGAACTCCGCCATGGCTGCGGTGGCTCGACTCTTTCGTGTTTTTCGTGTTCTTCGACTTATCACCTCCCGTCCGGAGCTTAAACAGATCATAGATATGCTCATTGGTGCAATCCCTTCCATTGTTGATATCGTACTGTTGATGTTCATCATCTTCTATATCTATGCGATTTTAGGAAACTTTCTCTTTGAAACGGCTCCAAGTGGTCTCTGGAAAGATTTTCTCATCGCCATGTTGACCCTTTTTCAAATTCTTACTTTTGAGAGTTGGTCAAGCATTATGTATGAGGCAATGGAGATTCATCCGTGGGCATGGATCTATTTTGTAAGTTTTGTTATTATTGCAGGGTTTGTCTTTTTCAATCTCTTTGTTGCCGTAATTATTGGGGAGATGGAAAAACTTAGCCATGAGGGGGAGCATGAAGAGGAAGTTGAGAAACTTGACCGTATTCTTGATGAACTGCAAGCACTCAAAAGGGAGATCGCACAGCTCAAAGAGCATCAATCAGCGCCCTCCCCCTCAGTGGGGAAAGCGCATTAGCGTCTGGATTAAAAGTTATACATCAATCCCAAAGAGACGGCATCACCTCGGATACTATCATCAATAGCTGATCCCTCATATTCAGCCACAAGACCATACGTCTCGCTAATCTTGTACTCCAAACCAGCCCCATAGGTTGCGCCACCATCGCTCTCATCAATATCAAGATCATCCACTTCCGTCTGCTCTTGCATGTAACCTGCCTTGGCAAAAATGCCTATTGATTCGGTAAGAGGGAGCGTATAGACCAAACTTAGTGCAGCGGTTTTAAATGTCGCTTCATTCGCCGCAGCGTTGTTAAGATCACTTGTGGCATAACTTAAATCTACCTCCGCAGCTAAGCCATTACCAAAACGGTATCCAAGATCCAATCCTGCACCATATCCTGCATCCGCATCCAATGTACCGGCGCAATCCCCCATTACACCTAAACCTTTAACCACGGTATAAAAGCCCCGTTCACTCTTCTCCTCTTTACGCGGAAGAGGGGGCTCTTTTTTGACCACCTCCTCCTTGACCTCTACGGGAGCTGAGCTAACAGGGGGCAATACGACCTCCACCTCTTTGGGCTCAACCGACTCATTAACTGACTCAATAGGTGCAACAACCTCTTCGATAATCACCTCTTCGGTTGAGAGTGGAATCGTCTCCTCCTCAGGATTTATAAACTCCACAACACCTCCAATATCTCCTCCTGCTTGTAGGTTTGTGGCTAATGTGGCAACCATGAGTGTTACCATTAACTCTTTTTTCATTCTCTCTCCTTTGATATGTTCTCCTTACTGAATGAATAAGGGTGTAATTAATCATAAGAAATTTTTTCTTCATAATGGCTGTTATTATATAATTTTCTTTAAAATATCGCAGTAAAACGAAATTTTTATATAAAAATTTAATTTTTTATGTTGATTGACAATAGCAATGGTTCTTTCTTGTGGGACAAAATGTTGTTTAGTCTTTGTTTTTGTTAAAAAATATTCTAATATTTTTTAACAAAAAAAGGCAACATAAAGTATTCTTATCTTATCATTGAACATACTTTAACAAGAAAAGAAGTAAGGGAGAGATACCATGCTAAAAACAGTTATTATTATTACAGGAATGTTTAGCCTTTTTATTTTTGTCACAGAGATTCAAGAGGAGACCAATACCCTCCAAGATGAAGCCAATGCAACTCATGTCAAAAGTGCCCCATCGGAGATCTATACTCCAGAACAAGAGATTAATTTCTCCATTACCCAAGAGCCCGCAGATACCCACACCGAATCTCATGAACACAAACTTGAAACGTCAATGGTTCTACTCTTAGAAGAGGCCGATCAAGCACGCAACGATGGTCAATTCCAAAAAAGTCTATCGCTCTACAATCAAGTCATTGAGACCCTCCAATCCAATCATGAATATGAGCTTGAAAAGCTCTATGCCAAAGCTCAATTCTCTAAGGCACTTCTACTTGAAATCAATTTAGAAAACAACTATGATGCCATCATATGCTATCAAACCATTGCCAAGCGCTTTGAAAAATCACAAGACCTTACCCTTCTTTTGTATTATTCCAAAGCCCAATTTGCACAAGCTAGAATGGTGGACCAAGATAAGGCTTTGGAGATTTATGATGAGATTATTGCTCAATTTACCAAAAGTAATGAGATTGTCTTGCTTCAAAAGTTTGCTCAGGCTTCCTTTGAGAAATCCTATTTCTCAAGCGGTTATGAAGCAATTGATATCTACGATGACATTATTCAACATTTTCAAAACAGTGAAGAGAAAGATCTTCTCGAGTCCCTCTATAACGCACAGATGAACAAAGCCTATATCCTAGAGCACTACCTTGAAGAGCGAGACGAGACCCTCAATGTCTATGATCAAGTGATTGAAAAGTTCTCAAACTACCAAGACAGTGAATCTAAAACTAAAGTAGACAATGCTCTCTTCTCAAAAAGCTTTCTCTTAATGGGAGAAGCAGACGAAGAGGCGATGGAAATTTTTGACATTCTTATTGAGCGTTACAAGAATAACGTCAATCAAGAGGTTCCAGAAAACCTCGTCTATGCCATTGTCAATAATATTGAACTCTCCTTGATTACCAATAATGATGACAGTGAATATCAAGATCTTGCACAGGAGTATCTCGCTGATTCTCAAGAGTCACAAACAGAGATAGAGATGCTCAATATCCTAAGAAATGCTCAAGAAGAGGACCAAAGTGAAGCCATTGAGCGATGGGAAAATGAACATAAAGATTTTCAATTTGAAAATTGGAGCTTTAAGGAGCTAGAGGCATGGAACGCGCAAATGGAAGAGTCCGAGACCAAAACAAGAATTCGTAACTATCTTGATCGTTTTATCAAACACTATAATCCTCCCGTAAGCCTTATTCAAAAGGAGGAGGAACGAGCAACATCATAAGAAGATGATGCTCATCACATGGGGAGGCACTAGCTATCGCAGTGCCCACCACCACAACAACCTCCTTCATGAGTGTGCCCACCAACTTGACCAGTGTTTGCCTCATCCTCAGTAGCTTTACGTGCTGAGACCACCTTCACTGAGAACATCAAATCTTTACCAGCTAAAGGATGATTAAAATCAACTTCAACCTCTTTATCATTAAAACTTTTTACGGTTACTTGTACGGTTTGACCATTTTCACCTTGACCATAAAGGGTGAGTCCCTCTTTAAGTTCAACACCTTCAAACTGCTCAATAGGAAGGGTTTGGATCGCTTCAGGATTATACTCACCATACGCTTCTACTGCAGGAACCAAAACATCACTGCTCTCTCCTACACTCATTCCCTCAAGAGCCTTTTCTAGACCTGGAATAATGTGACCTTTTCCTGTAATAAACTCCAACGGCTGTCCCATCCCTTTGTTACTGTCGACAATCTCATCTTTTCCAGCCTCTTTGACATCATATTCAATGCCAACGACACTGTTTTCTTTTTCAATTTTCATAAAATCTCCTCGTTAAAATTTTCCACCATCATATCGAAGCAAACTTTATGACGACTGAATTTAGACGTGAAAAAATATTACAAAAAACTATAAATTCTCTTGAGCAACGGCTGCTGCTTGTGTCCCTGGATAGTGATTGAGAATGTATTGAAAAAAGCTCTTAGCTTGAGCTCGCTCTCCGATGCGGTCTAGAGCAATTGCGGTATGAAGAAAGAGGTTTTTCATGTAGTGCGCGCTGTCATTGAGTGAAGCACTTTTTTTATAATAGGCAATGGCATCACGATACTCACCGGTGTAATAGGCAATTTCACCTAGATAATAACTGCTAGGAGCGGCCTTATAACCTTGTGCTAAAGCTCTCTCAAACTTCTCTTTTGCTGCGTAATAACTTTTGTGAGAAAAAAGCTGAACCCCCTCACGATAGACCTCTGAGAGATCTGCTGGTATTGCAGTAATGGGTGCTCCTTGAACAACATGAGGCTCATCTTCTTGTGCCATCATCATAGCTCGTCGCTCCTCCTCATAGCGACTACGGCGTGCAAGTTCCTCTCGCTGTTCTGCACGTACACTTTCAATCGCACGAGTTAAATCCTCTTGGGTGATATAACTCTTATTGATTTGATCAATAACTTTACCTAAGTTCAACAAAAGACCATACGTTTTATTACTGTCCTCTGCAGCCCTCTTCTCACTGGCCAATGTGATTCTCTCAGCTTGTTTCAGTTGTTCTTGAAGCTCAAAAATCTGTTTATTTAACCCTTCAATAAGTGTGGTTAAACCATCAATACGATCTTGCTGTTCGGTAACCTTATTACGTAAAAGTTGCAACTGCCGACGATTGGTTAAGACATTTTTCTCAGTAGAGGTCAACCCATAAGGGTTAGAACTGTCAATATCTCCAGCCCCATATACGGAGGGTTCATAGGCATTAAGCCCCATAAACACCCCTCCCAAAAGGGTCCCAAAAAGTATCTTTTTCATTACCTTTTCCCTGCCCTACTCTACAATCTTAAACTCAACCCGTCGGTTTTTTGCCAAACATTGAGCGCTGTAACTGCTCGTACAAAGTGGTGAACTCTCTCCTAGACTTACAATACTAATTGCAGAAGGTTTCACTCCTTGCAAGATAATCGCCTCTTTAGCTGACTTAGCACGTCGCAATCCTAAAGCATAATTGTACTCATCCGTACCTGTAGCATCACAGTGCCCTTCAATCTGCACCCGTGCACCGGTTCTAGTTGCCTTCTTAATGAGTTTTGCATTCTTAATAATAATGGGTAACTTATCCGGTGTAATAGCATATTTATCCACCCCAAAATAGACATTTTTCAATCCCTTATTAAGATTTCCATAGTCACTGTTTTGCGTATAGGGTAAACTTCCGTAAGTACCATCATTAATACCACTACCACTACTGCTACCATTGCGGTTATGGTCACGACTATAACGGCTATTACTGCTGCTACGAATACTACGAGTACCATAGGGATCTACATTTTCATAGCTATTTACACGAGTACTAGCACGGGTACTACTACTACCGATACTACCTCTAGATGACCCTACGCTACTACTTTTTGGACTCTTAGAGAGATCAATGGTATCCGCTTTTTTTGAAGCACACCCAACAAATAGACTCAAGGCAACGACCGTTAATACGAATTTTTTTCTCATGCTTTTCCTTTTTTACTGCTTGGTTATCAACGATTATACCACATCAAAATTAAAGCTTGTTACCAATCAAGGGACTGAATCTCTCCTTGTTGCATGGGATAAAGTTTATTAGCATTGGTTGCAAGATTCATGTACCCAATGGAATTTTTTCTTCCTGATCTTTTAATGTAGAGCACAACCTTCCCATCATTGGAGAAACGGGGCAACTGATTGTTGCCATTACTTGTCAAGGGTCGAACGTACGAGCTATTTACACCGCCCAAATAGATATTGGTCGAACGCCCTTCACGTACGGAATAGAGTAGGTATTGATCAAACGCATCACAAGAGCTATTATTGGTACCATAGTGGGCTGCCCGTCTCACTGCATTGGAACCAATTGCAAGCGTATAGATATTCGCTGAGCCAGTTCGATCAGAAACCAAAGCAATACGACTCTCATCGCCTAAATATTTTCCATTGACATCAATCCCACGATATTTTGTCAAACGTTTCTTTTGCCCTGTCCCAACAGTGTACTCATAGATATCGGGTTGCCCCTTGGGTGCCATCGTCAAAAGCAGACGTGAACCATCTTCACTCACATCCGAACAGATCAGCATCCCCTCTGAGCGAATCACCTTACGTCGAGCCCCTGTTTGCAGATTAACCCGATAAAGGGTTGGAAGGTAGTCATTGTATGAGGTATAATAAAAGGCACGCTGTTCACGATCTGCCCATTTAGGAAAAAGATTTAATCCCCCACGAATCACTTTACTGGCAAAATGTAGGGTATAATCAGCAATCCAAATTTCACTTTTACGTGTAGAGATGTATTTGGAAAAAAGAAGATTTCGTTTCATCCATGAGATATCCTCATACCCCAAAGCCGCATTGATGTCCACCACCGCATTATGTGCCAAAAAAGGATAGCGAGAGGCAACATTGATCGAATACCCTTTTTGAAAGATTATACTGTTATCTGAAACACGTACTAACTCTACTTCCAATGTGGTTCCAGAGGAGTCATAACGATATTTAAGCACGTATTCACGATCATGAAGTTCCGGTGGCAACATCCCCTCATCAAAACTCCCTGTTCGATGCCTCTTATCCACCCTAAAATGCCCACTCATCTTTAGATCATTCATCAAAAGATCAAACATCTCTTGATGACGACGATCGCGCTGATGGGAGGATTGATCCTCCATCAATGAGATTGATGCCTTAGAACTTACATCTTTCTCAATGGTAAAAACCGCATCAACCCCCCACAGATGAAACGTCAAAAATAGAAATAGTACGATAAAACGCATGCGTCTCCTTTATAAATAGTTTGATTGTAATAGTAACATAATAACCCATATAAGATTATATCAGCGTGCTCTAAACGTCACATCAAAGACATAAGGTTGGGAACGACGGTGGGTTCCCAATCCTATGCGGTTTAACTGCTCCAAAAAGCTTTCTAACCCTTGACTCATTGAGCCACTTGAAGAGCGTAAAATAGTATAACGAAAATGCCCACTGCCATAAATGGTCAACTTAATGGTAGCGCTGTGCCCTTTGTATTCACTTTGGGCGTTCCAATTATTTAGCAGATCTTTAACTTTGGCTTTATAAGCATCTTTAATGCCCGATTCAAAATAGTGTGTATCACGCATCCCTTGCTGATGGGTACTTTGAATCTGATCTACCACACTCTCATGGTGCCGTACACGACTTGGAGGGGGGGTGGTGCAGACTCTTCTCTTGGGGGAACATTTACTGAAGCAAAAAGATCCCTTCCCTCTTGTGCCTGCTGTATTTGAGCCTCTCTTGCACGTCGTTCCCGCTCCTCTCGCTCCCGAGCTATACGTGCCTGTCGAGCACGCTCTTGCTCCTCTTGCTCTCTCTGGATTTGAGCTTGACGGATACGCTCTCTCTCCTCCTGCTCTCGTCGAATTTGAGCTTGACGAGCCTGCTCTCTCTCTTCCTGCTCTCTTTTGATGCGGGCTTGGCGAGCTCGCTCTCTTGCCTCTTTCTCTTTTTTAATGCGGGCTTGGCGAGCTCGCTCTCTTGCCTCTTTCTCTTTTTTGATGCGGGCTTGGCGGGCTCGCTCTTTGGCTGCTTTCTCTTTTTTGATGCGGGCTTGACGGGCTCGCTCTTTGGCTGCTTTCTCTTTTTTGATGCGGGCTTGGCGGGCTCGCTCTTTGGCTGCTTTCTCTTTTTTGATGCGGGCTTGACGGGCTCGCTCTTTGCTCTTTTTTGATGAGGGTGCTTTAATATGGTGCTCTTTTTTAAGAGGTACTTTATGTGATATCGGAGGTGCTCTCAGTATGGAAGGTTGTGATCTATTTGATGGTTGAATATGATTGGTGGTTTTACTGGATTTATTCAGACGGGTATCTTGACTATTGACTAAGGTAACTGTCACGCGATGACTGTTTTTTTCAACATAATTTTTGGCTTTTTGATGATGAAGGTTATAGTTATAAAGAACCAACAGAAGCAGTAAAAAGTAGATACCAATTGCTGCGATACCTGAAAGAAACTTTTTACCGTCCAACATACATTATTACCTTTACTTTTTTGATGTATTCTATCACCCAATGGTGGGTAAAATGTAGAATCCTTGATTAAAGTGTTAAAAGTGACGCTTTTTTAAAACCACTCTGCTTAACCACTTTGAGCAACTCAATTACATGTTCGTACGCAATTTCCTTATCTGCATTGATGTAAATCGATTCAGATTTATCCATTGCACTGCTTTTTAACCGAAACGCATCTGGAAAACTCTCTAAGGTATAAACTTCACCCCCATAATGTACCTTGAGATCTTTATCAATCTCTACGGTTACAACCTTCTTCTCATCACTTACCTTTAAGCCATGTGAACCTTCTGGCAGTTCTATCTGCTCTTGATACTGCATGACCGGAATCGTAATCATAAAAATCGCCATCAACACCAACATCACATCAATCAATGGCGTAATGTTTAAGTCGGGGGTTTCATCCCATGGATACATCGCTTAACCCTTTTGAGAGAGAATTAAATCGGCTTGACTCTCTAATAGCATGTGCAACTCATACGCTTTACGCTTGAGTAAAAGGTGAAACGTATAGGCAAACGTAGCCACGGCAATTCCTGCTGCGGTTGCCACCAAAGCTTCCGAGATTGCTGGAGCCACAATTGCTATGGAGGATCCTTTTTGCGTTCCCAACGATGAAAAGGTCTCTAAAATTGCTACCACCGTACCAAAAAGCCCAATAAAAGGAGCGGTCGAAGCAATAATTGAGAGACCGGTTAATCCAGCCGTAGCATTCTTGATCGCTTGATTAATGCCCGCAGAGAGAATGGCTTTATTAGGAATTAAAACTTTATTTAAAAAAGTAAAGAGCGCCGACTCCTCCGCAACAGTTTTGGTACGCCCCATGTAGAGTTTATTAAGTGAACGTGTCTCAATACGAAGACGCTGACTTAATGAAAAGTAACGATAAATAAAAATCCAAAGGGTAATAATAAGATAGATAGAGAGTAAAGAAAGTACAAAAATAGTAATGGATGAGCTTTTATCAATGTATGTTTGTAAAATGTCAAGGAGTCCCATAGTGATAATTCCCTATTTTTAATATTTAAGAATCTTATCATATTTGTTCTCTCAGACAGCTTACCTGTAGGTATCACCCGTGGAGTATTCCACGAGTTACACACCCTGTGCAGAATACGACTATTTTGCCATGCTCTCCACTTTGCTCATTGCCGAAGCAATTGCCATGCTTGAATCACTCGCTTTAGAGAGCAACTCTTTGGCTTCTGCCAAAGCTTCAGAAAGATTTGAATCCTCAGCATTAAGGGCGACTGCCCCATCAACCACACAGAGGGTCTTTTTCTCTTCTACTTTGACATACCCACCATTAACCGCTACGGATATCTCTTTACCCTCTTTGGTTTCAATCACCATCACTCCCGTATCAAGAAGTGAGACCAAAGCAGCGTGACCCGCTAAGACCCCAAACTCTCCTTCACTACCAGGGATGGTGACCTGTTTGATTTCATCGTCGAAAATGACACCCAAGGGTGTCACAATCTCAAGTTTCATGAGTTCCATTAGAGACTCCTTAGCTTACTTAGACTTCGCTAAAATCTTCTCGTTCTTAGCAATCGCCTCGTCAATACTTCCAACCATATAGAATGCTGCTTCATTCAAGTCGTCATACTTACCTTCGATAAGACCTTTAAATCCTGCCAAGGTATCCGCAAGCTCGACATAAACTCCAGGGCTTCCTGTAAAGACCTCTGCCACGTGGAAGGGTTGAGAGAGGAACTTCTCAATCTTTCTTGCACGTTCAACCGTATTCTTATCCTCTTCACTAAGCTCATCCATCCCAAGAATTGCAATAATGTCTTGAAGATCTTTGTACTTCTGAAGAATAGATTGTACACCACGAGCAATGTTGTAGTGCTCTTCACCAATAATTGATGGATCAAGCATTCGAGAGGTTGAATCGAGTGGATCAACCGCAGGATAGATCCCTTTCTCTGCAATACTTCGATTAAGTACCGTTGTCGCATCCAAGTGTGCAAATACCGATGCAGGAGCAGGGTCGGTCAAGTCATCTGCAGGTACATATACCGCTTGAACAGAAGTAATCGAACCTTTAGTGGTTGATGTAATTCGCTCTTGGAGTTTACCCATTTCACTTGAGAGTGTTGGCTGATACCCAACCGCTGAAGGAATCCGTCCAAGTAGTGCTGACATCTCAGAACCTGATTGAGCAAATCTAAAGATGTTATCAATAAACATCAATACATCAAGACCCATCTCGTCACGGAAGTACTCTGCCATGGTAAGTCCAGTCAACGCAATTCGGTTACGTGCTCCTGGGGGTTCACTCATCTGTCCGTAGCACAGTGCAACTTTATCCAATACGTTTGACTCTTCCATCTCAAAGTAGAGATCGTTTCCTTCACGGGTTCGCTCACCAACACCAGCAAATACTGAGTATCCTGAGTGTTTCATTGCCACGTTGTTAATCAATTCCATAATAATAACGGTTTTACCAACACCCGCACCACCAAAGAGTCCAACTTTACCCCCTTTGTTGTAAGGAGCCAAAAGGTCAACAACTTTAATTCCTGTCTCAAACACTTCGGTTTTAGTACTTTGCTCTTCAAAGGCTGGTGGATCTCGGTGAATAGATCGGTACTCTTTACAGCTAAACTCCGGACCATCATCTACGGTATCCCCGACTACGTTAAAGATTCGTCCAAGAACCTCCTCTCCAACAGGAACTTTAATGGAGTCACCGGTTGCTTTTACCTCTTGACCACGTACTAAACCTTCACTCATGTCCATGGCAATGGTTCGAACACGTCCATCACCCAATTGCGCTGCAACCTCAAGGACCAATCTCTGGTCACCATTCTCTAATTTAATTGTCGTCTCTAGTGCTTCGTTGATCGCAGGAAGATACCCGTCAAAATCAACATCAACAACTGGACCGAGTACCTGTACTACTTTACCTGTCATTATATCTATTCTCCTCTTCTTATTTCAATGATTCCATACCACTGATAATCTCAATGAGCTCAGTCGTAATTGCTTCTTGTCGTGCTTTGTTATACGCTACGGTTAATTTATTAACCATCTCACCGGCATTCTTGGTTGCTGCATCCATTGCTTGCATTCGTGCGCTGTGCTCTCCGGCTAGAGAGTTAAGCAGTGCATAATACATGGAATAATCAATGTACTTACGTACCAAGGCATCCATAAGGGTGTCATCATCGTCTGGTTCAATCTCAAGTTCTGAGAGAGAGACCCGATCCAACTCTAATGATTTGGTATCCACAGGAAGCAACTGTTGCTCAATAATCTCCTGCGTAATCATATTGACATACCCATTATGCACCAATATAATCTTATCGGTTTTACCTTGCACATAATCTTCAACCAAGGTTGAGATAAACTCTGCTGCCTTATCGTATTCAGGAGCCGCGCTCATGTCCTCGATTTCATTAATCATCTCAATTTTGTTGTATCGATAGTAGGCAATCCCTTTTTTACCAATACCACTCAATCGAACCTTTGCACCCGCGGCTTCATACTCTTTGATCAGCTTACTGGTTCGCTTAATGGTCTGATAGTTAAATCCACCACAAAGCCCTTTGTCCGCTGAAACGAATACAATGTCCACAACTTTAGGATTTTTTGCCTCTTTAAAGAAGACATTATCAATCCCATTTTCGTTGTTTTGTACCATCTTTTGAGCAATCTCATTAAGAAGCTCTGTAAGCTTGGAAGCATAAACTTTGGAGCGTTTTGCAACCTCCTCCGCTCTTTTAAGCTTCGCTGATGATACAAGTTTCATTGCACGCGTGGTCTTTTGAGTACCTTTAACACTCGCAATCTTACGCTTTATATCTTTTAAATTAGCCATAATTTAGCCTTTTACGCTGAAAATGATTCGCTGAAATCGTCAAGTGCTTGGATCAATGCTTTCTCTGTTTCGTCAGTAATCTTTTTCTCATTTCTAATGCTGTCTAAAATATCCGCATGTTTTGCTTCCATGTATGGCATTAACTCGGCTTCAAACTTGGTGACCGCATTAACAGGAATGTTGTCTAAATACCCTTTGTTTCCTGCGAAGATAATAATAACTTGCTTCTCAACAGGTACAGGAGCGTAAGGTCCTTGTTTTAGTACTTCAACCATTCGCGCACCACGCTCAAGCTGATTTCTACTGTGCTCATCAAGGTCACTTGCAAACTGGGCAAAGGCTTGAAGCTCACGGTACGATGCTAAGTCAAGTCGAAGGGTTCCCGCCACTTGTTTGGTCGCTTTAATCTGAGCAGCACCCCCAACACGTGATACGGAAAGCCCAACATTAATTGCAGGTCTCACCCCTGAGTTAAAGAGATCCGTCTCAAGGAAAATCTGTCCATCAGTAATAGAGATTACGTTGGTAGGAATATACGCTGCAACATCCCCTGCTTGTGTCTCAATAATTGGGAAAGCAGTAATGGATCCTGCACCATTTTCATCACTAAGCTTCGCTGCACGCTCAAGCAGTCTTGAGTGGAGATAGAATACATCCCCTGGGTACGCCTCTCGACCTGGAGGTCGTCGAAGAATCAGTGACATTTCACGATACGCCACCGCATGCTTAGAGAGATCATCGTAGAAGATAACCGCATGACGACTGGAGTTCATGTAGTACTCTGCTAAAGTAACCCCTGCGTAAGGAGCCAAGAATTGAAACGCTGCAGAGTCAGAAGCCGAAGCAGCCACAATAATAGTATAATCCATTGCCCCCGCTTCTTCTAACTTCTTAACAATGGTTGCAATCGTGGATTGCTTTTGACCAATGGCAACGTACACACAGGTAACATCTTGACCTTTTTGATTGATAATGGTATCAATTGCCAAGGTTGTTTTACCGGTTTGTCTATCCCCAATAATAAGCTCTCGTTGACCTCGTCCAACTGGAACAAGAGCATCGATCGCTTTGATCCCTGTTTGAAGTGGCTCATGAACCGATTTTCTTGCCATAATACCAGGTGCTTTATCTTCAAGTAAGCGACTTTCAGTGGTCTCAATTGGACCCTTACCATCAATGGGCTCTCCAAGTGGGTTAACCACACGACCAACCATTGCGTCTCCAACAGGCATCTTAAGAAGGGTTCCTGTTCGTTTAACACTCATCCCTTCAACGATTCCAGCCATGCTTCCAAGAACGACGATACCAACGTTTGCCTCCTCAAGGTTAAGGACCATTCCCTTAACACCGGTTTCAAACTCTACAACCTCACCTGCCATAACATTGTTAAGACCATATACTGAGGTAATACCATCTGCAACACCTACTACTTTTCCAACTTCGTTGATGTCTACATCTATCTCAAAATTCTCGATTCTCTCTTTGATTATCGAGCTGATTTC
>Ga0256843_1000021_pt1 | contig 129445 bp, 127 predicted proteins | sample AlvinellametaG_FD_191572 | JGI IMG/M metagenome (GOLD analysis project Ga0256843, IMG submission 191572) | Pompeii worm associated microbial communities from hydrothermal vent at the East Pacific Rise, Pacific Ocean - Alvinella | ecosystem: Host-associated > Annelida > Integument >... | reverse complement strand
TTGTTTCTTTTTTCTTAACTCTTTTCTTTTTTATTTTATTATAATATAATAAAAAATAACATCTTTTGGAGTACTCTATGTGGATTAGATCACTAATTATCATTTTAAGTTTAGGACTTTTAAGTGCTATATTTTATTATTTCTCTACGAGTGCTTCTATCAATGAAGTCTCAAAAGAGGGTATTGTCCCCATTGAGATTGCACCTATAGTTATTCCTGAGAAATCAATAGAGTTTAGTATTGAAAAGCGGGAAAATGGAGGACTTGTTTCTGTCGTGGGAAACTTCTCTAGTGAACAATCTTTAAAAACAATTACAACTCTTCTTGTAAATGAGAAGATTTATCATGAGGTAATTGTTGATCCTATTTTAGTGGATGATGAGGAAGTTTTGGTATTGCTTTATAAGGTTTTACCTATATTAAGTGAACAATATAGTCGTTGGTTTATTCGCTATAAGGATCATAAGTTATTGCTAGATGGCTTAACCAGTTCAAAAGAGAGTCTAGAGAAGATAGATACACTTTTAGCTTATTCTGGTGTGAATAGTTTTAATAATACTACTTTAAAAGAGCAAGAGCTAGATCAGAGTGCAGTAGTGGTTCTTGATGAGCTTAAAAGGGTAACCATGAAAGAGAATCCCTCACTTGAGAGTTTTCCCTCAAAAGATGATGTTGAGAGTATACTATCTGATCTAGAGCAGGTTGTACCTTATAACGATAGGACTCAATCTCAAAGCCTTGTTATTCAAGAGAGTTTAGAAAAAAATAAAAGTTTGCTCTCCAAGCACAAAAAAGATAGTCCTAAATCTAAAAAAAGGAGTAAGAACTCCTCTAAGAAGCATAGGATAGTTAAAAGGAGTCATAAAAAGGTTAAGAAGGTTGAAAGAAAGTCTCATTTAAAGAAGAGTTTATCTTCTGCTAAGATCGTGAAGCATAATAAGAGCCCAAAAGTAACACTAAAAGAGTCTACTTCTCATGAAGATATTATGGATTTACCAATGATTCAGCCTGTTGATATGGATATTGAGGAGAAGATAAAAAAGGGAATTATTCCTCCTTTAAGAACTAAAAAACCTTTAGTTAAAGAGGGAACAGTTATTTTAAAGCCTAAGGTTGCACCACAAATTGATGAGGATATACCTTGGGCAAAACTCCATGATCCAGATGAAAAGCTTAATGGTATTGTGCTTGATGATGTAGTTGCCTCACCTGATATGGTTAAAATAGAGTAAGTCCTGCCTCTTGCCAGCTTTGAATTCCTCCTCGATAGTAGAGAATAGAAGATTGAGGATACCCAACGTTTATAAGTGCATGAATAAGACGACTGCTTTGGTTATCTAATATGCCATTATCAAAAATAAGAAGTTTAAGGGGTGTTCTAAAGTACCATTTTTTTTGAAGTATTTTCCCTCCTAGGAGTTTGATAATACTTGAACGGTATTGGCTATTGGGCTCTAGGAGTACAGCAGGAATATTAATGGCAGATGGAATGGTATTATTTTTATATGCTTCTCGACTTCGAGCATCAATAAGAAGAAAGTTTTTGTTTTGTTGCATCTTTTCTATAAATGAGAGTGTTTCTAGCTCTCCAATAGTTTCTATTTGTTCAATTTTCATGGGTTGGATACAAAACGGGGGGCAAGAGCGTCCTTCTCGTTCAATTAAAAAACGTTTCCCTTGGTATTGAATCTCTATAGATTTCAATCTAGGGGTAATATTGGTGACTTGCGAAGTAGTTGAGGGAGGAGATTGGATCTTTTTTGAATCAGAAGGAAGGTTACTTAGTGTAAGTTCTTCTCTATTCTTTAAAGGGCTTGGTTCATGACATGTCTTCTCTTTTAATAATGCATTACAGCCAATCCCTGTGGCTCCAATTGGGGAGTTGAAGAAGAATATAAAGGGTAAGAAGATCCAGATCCTTTGTTTTCTCATTTATGGTTGCCTTAATGCCTTTTCTCGTTCGAGTGAAGCTTTCATAAGTTCAGCTAGTGTATATGATTTTGCACCCAACTCAAATGCCAATACTCTTCCCTCTTTACCGAGTACAATGGTAAGGGGAATAATTCCACTCCAACCATAGTGAGCTTTAAGGTAAGCATAAAACTCTTGATATTGGTTACCCAGTACAATATTGTAATTGATACCATACTCTTTTACTTTTTGTTTTGCCTCTTTTAGTGAACTGTGTTGTGCCTCAATAGCGATGACTTCAAAGGTTTCACCTAAGTCTTGTTTTAATTTAATAAGTTCTGGAATCTCTTTCGTACAATATTGACACTCCCATCCAAATACTTTAAGAAAAACCAGTTTATTTTCGAGTCCTTGAATTTTAAACATTTTATTTTTGGCTTCAATATGAAAGGTTTTATTATCAATGGTGGTGAGGTCGAAATGGGTATCTAGAGGGGGAAAGAGCCCCTTTACTGATGGGGTTTGTAACTGTGTATAGGGGTGTTTAGCCGAAGTAGTTTGTGGGGTTGATTTTTGAGAAAAAAATAGGTAATATCCTAATAGAAGTAAAGCTATTGTAATTAAAAAGACAATGGCTCCATTAAGAATTTTTTGCATAGTTAACCTTTTTTTAGTTTGATTCTAATAGGATAACAAAAAAGTTATTTATATCTTCTTTCTTGAAAAAGTTATAATAGAGCTTTATGACTATTATATGGGTTAATAATGAAAAAAAAATCACTTTTTCACGCTTCGTACCAACTCTAGTGATACCATTCCCTCCGAAAAAAGAAAAGGGAAATTATCGTTAGATGATAAAAAAAGAATTAGAACGTAAAGTCGCTGACTTGAATGGAGTAAAGATCCTTTTAACCGAGGATAAAGAGATCAATCAGTGGATTGTTTTATCTTTATTGGAGGAGAGTGGGATTGAGGTTGATATTGCAGAAAATGGGGAAGAGGCAATTTATAAATATAATCAGTCATTTTACTCTTTGATTTTAATGGATATAGAGATGCCGATTATGGATGGGTATGAGGCAACTAAAATTATTCGAAAGCGTGATAAACTTATACCAATTATTGCATTAACGGCCAATGGCTCTGAGGATGATATACAAAAAACAAAAGGAGTAGGGATGAATGAACATCTCCATAAGCCTATTGAGGTTGAACTTTTTTATAAAACATTTTTAAAGTATTTAGATGCAGCATAACGCCATACTATTACCTTCTTTTCACCTTATTGATACAAAGATAGGTCTTAAATATCTTAATGGTAATCATGAACTCTATATTAAGATTTTAACCAATTTTCTTACACGTTATAAGGAGTTAGAATTTCTCTCATTAGATCCTGAGGCATCACATAATGTGGTTCATGCGATTAAAGGACTTGCAGCTACTTTGGGTATGCAGAGGTTGGCAGAGGTTGCTTCACTATTGCATAATGGAGAGGATCACTATCGTTGTCATTTTGATCAAGAGTTAAAGAGGGTACTTCAAGAGTTGAATCGAGGATTAGGGGCTTCTGTAGAGGTAGAAGATAATCTAAAAACACTGCTTATTCTCAATCGAAATACTTTGGATATTGATTATCTTCTTGAGACATTAGAGGGAGAGTATGATGTTCTTGTAGCATTAGAACTTGATGAAGCGATAGAGATTTTAGAAGATGAGACCATTGATCTTCTGTTGGTGGGTATGGAGCATAAAAATGAGGGTTCTTTGATAAAACTTGATGAACTTTTCCAAGAAAAGATACCAAAACTTTTAATCATGAGTGGAGATCAGTGCTCCTCTAGTGATGCCATTGTGCTCTCTTCGGATCGAGAAGGTGTTTTACAAAAGGTTAAAGAGCTTCTCTAGTGTTTTTTTGTTAGAGTTTAGTGTGATTTTTGGGATGGATATTATAATCTATTATTGAATATTTTTAATTTTTTTGAAAAAAATAAATTAATATATTTAGATTTTAATTTTAAGAAAAAGTTAATTTTTTTAAAAGTATACTCCTTATCTATTAAAAAAATTAAAGGGTATAGGAATGAAAAAATTATTATTATTGGCTATATTTTCCTCCGCATTATTGGCAGATATTAAGGTGATGATCTCAAATGAGAAGAGTTTAGTAAGTATCTCAAAAGAGAAGTTGGCAGACCTTTATTTGGGAAGAACTGATAATATAAATGGTATTAAAGTTATGCCTGTGGATAATAAAGAGAGCTATAAAGAGTTTTATCAGCAGATTATTAAAAAGACACCCAAACAGCTCAAAGAGTATTGGATGAAAGAGATGTACAGTGGAACCCGTGTGCCTCCTAAAAAGATGTCAACACAAGAGATTAAGCAGCTAATGAAGTATCGTAGAGTTATTGCCTATGGGAAGAGAAAACTTGATGGGGCAATTGTTGTGACGATAAATTAAGTGTAAGGGTTCTTTTTTGAGTTAATGGTGATTTTATCATAAACATGTTACATTAACCGCTTTTAAAAGGACCTATTAAGTAATGTTTAATGTAACGATACTTTCTAAACTACGAATTGTCTCCTTGGCAATTCTTACATTTTTTTCTATCTATCTGTTTGTAAGTTATCGTTTTACGGATCAGAACACTAAAGAGATTCAAGCCATAGGAAAGCACTACTTTCCTATTTTTACGTTGCATAGTGAAAATCTAAGACTACTCAATCAGATGGAAGAGCTGTTTCAGTATATCTCGAGGACAGAAAATTTTGAGCGGTTAAAGGATGCTCAAGAGAAACATGATAAGATTTTGTTTAATCTTGATAAGTTGCAAAGTTACGATACAACCATCTCTGTTAAAGAGGAGAAGCAACTTATTACCTCTTATTACCTCAATAGTCGTAAGTTGGTTTTTTTTAATGTTACGAAGGATAATATTGACTTTAAACAGATTAGTGAGCTCATTCAGAGAACTAAGAGGACTTTTCAGGCTAGAAAAGAGGCTTCGGCACAAGCTTTCCAAGAGGCACTGCATCGTGTCTCAGAGATGACCAATCATCACTTTCATTTTACTTTGATTTTCTCTTCAATCTCACTGGTGATACTGATCTCAATTATTTTATATCTCTATATGAGTGTACAGCGTCGTTTTCATAAAGTGACATCTGCACTGGATAATTTACGTCATGAGAATCCTGATTTTTCTAGAAAAATGGTTGTGGAACAGAATGATGAGATTGGTTATCTCGTGGAGGGCTTTAATGAGCTTCAAGAGAAGTTACATAAAGACTATCTTAAATTGATTGAGTTAAAAGAGAAAGCTGAAGTAGCGGTAAAGATTAAATCAAAGTTTTTGGCCAATATGTCTCATGAGATTCGAACACCTGTTAACGGTATTGTAGGGATGAGCTATTTGGCACTTCAGACCAACTTGGATAGAAAGCAACGGAACTATATTCAAAAGATTGACAACTCGGCTAAGATGCTTTTGAGTATTATTAATGATATTTTAGATCTTTCTAAAATTGAAGCGGGTAAGTGTGTGTTAGAGTCGATTAACTTTAATCTTTTTAAAATGGTCGAAAGCTCAATGGATCTGGTCTATTTTCGAGCCAAAGAGAAGGGGATTGATCTGTTGGTTGAGTATGGTCAGGATGTGCCAAAAGAGCTAAAAGGGGACAGCTTACGTCTCTCTCAGGTTTTAACCAATTTATTAAGTAATGCAGTGAAGTTTACCGCAGTAGGAGAAGTTAAACTGCTCATTGATCGAGTTGGAAAAGATCGTTTTCGTTTTGAGGTAAAAGATACGGGAATCGGGCTAAAACCTCAAGAGCAGGATCGTCTTTTTTGTGCCTTTGCTCAAGCAGATGATACCACCACACGCAACTATGGAGGAACAGGTTTAGGTTTAACCATCTCCAAGCAGTTGGTTGAGCTAATGGATGGTCGTATTTGGATTGAGAGTACTTATGGAGTTGGAAGCAGTTTTATTTTTGAAGTAAAGCTTTTAGAAGTTGATAAGGAGAGTCATCTGCCCATTGAGGAGTCCTATGCCTATAAAGAGGAGGAGGAAAAAGACCAAGGAAACTTGGAGCTACTAAAAGGGAGTAGAATTCTATTGGCTGATGATAATGTGATTAATCAAGAGATTATCTTAGGGCTTTTGGAAGATTCTCAAATTATTTTGGATATCGTCTCCAACGGTCAAGAGGCACTAGAGCAGTTTCGACAACAACCTGCGTATGATCTGATTTTGATGGATATTCAGATGCCCATCATGGATGGGTATGAAACAACAAAGATAATACGTCAAGAGAACCAAGAGATTCCTATTATTGCCCTTACGGCTAATGCAATGAAAGAGGATATTGAGCGCAGTATTGCTAGTGGAATGAATGATCACCTCAATAAACCTGTTAAAGTAGAGAAGCTTTATGAGACGTTGATTCACTATATTGCTCTTAAAAAAGAGCGACTTAAAGAGGAGGAACGAGAGCTGAAAGGTCTGCTCCAAGGGAAGGAGCGAGTAAAACTTTTTGATGAGTTGCGTGAGACCATTATGCGAAAACGTCCAAAATCACTGCGAAAGATTATGGAACGTATTTTTGCATTCGAGTTGACTGCTGAAGATGAAAAACGTTTACGTTCCGTCGAGGATGCACTAAAACGTTATCGTTATAAAGAGGCACTTAATCATTTAGAGGATTAAGCCGATACCCTTCTCCATAGATATTGATAATGGCATTTTTAGGGATTTTCTTACGAACGAGTTTGACTAGAGCACGTATCTGATTGGCATCATACTCTTTATCAAAGTCATAATGGGAGAGATAGTCAAAGATCTCAAAAAAGGTATAGACCTTATTTTTGTCTTTAGACAGTAGAACTAACAGACGACGTTCATTTTTGGTCAGTTTAATCTCTTGGTTGTTTTTTAGTAGTCGCTCCTCTTTGGCATTCCAGATTGTCTCTTTATCAAGTATAAAGAGATGACGACTTCCTTCTCCCTCTCGCTCATTGATCTCTTCTATGGCTTTCTCTATAGCAGACTTTAAAATCTCAGGTTCAATGGGTTTGATAATATATTTAATAAGATAGAGCTCTATGGCTTGTAGGAGCTTATCTTGTTCGGTATAGGAGGTGGTAATAATGATTTTAACATCTTTATCTGTGGCACGTATTTTTTTTGCCAAGGTGAGCCCATCCATCTTGGGCATATTGATGTCGAGTAGAATAATATGGGGTTTATGTGTCAAGTAGAGCTCGTAACCCTCCTCTCCATCTTTGGCAAGGTAGAGGGTTGAGACAAATGCTTTGAGTTGCTCTGAATAGATGGCTTGCATGTCCATATCATCTTCTATATATAAAAGTTTAAGTTGCTTCAAGATGTTGTAATTCCTAGGTGGTTTTATTTTTTGATGAAAATTATACACAAGAAGCATTTAAAAAGTATGCTTTTCTATTTTGAGGTGTGAATATTTGATTTTTATGCAATAAAATGAAACAAGAAGTTAGAAAAAAATGAGAAAAATCGATTAAATAACACTCTTTTTCATTATTCGTACCAACTTAGGTGTTACTATTGTTATAACAAAACGAGAACAAAGGATAAAGATTATGAAGTTTTTTACAAAAATAGTGGCAACAGTGTTACTTATATCTACAACTGTGGTATTGGCATCTGAGGATTATGCTTTGACTGCTGAGTATAAATTGCTCAATGATATGAAGATGGCAAAAGAGCAACAGGCAGATATTGTCAGTATGAGTAAACTGCTCGAAGCAAAAGAGCTCAACCGAAAAGAGCTTATGAGTTCGGTAAAGCGATTTGATAAGGTGCTTCAAGGTCTTTTAAATGGTGATAAGACGATGAAGCTTAATGGAACAAAAATCCCTTCTATTCGACATCAACTCAATGAGTTACTTATGGCATGGAATGAGAGCAAAGTACTTTTAAGTCACCCTTTAAGCAGTGAGCTACAGAAGCAAAAAGCGATTAATAATCTCAATACTATTCTTATTAAAGTGAGTCAAACTGTAGCACTTTATAATCAATCATACAGTCGTTATAAACAGCGTTCAAGACTCTCTTCGATTGTTAATCGTCACATGAACAGTAATCATACTTTAGCACTTAATACGACACTCTATTAACATAAGGAGGCACTCGATGAAGTTCTATCGACCTTTACCCATTGATGAAGAGATCAAGATCAATTCACGGGAGTTTCTTGTGAGTAAGACAGATCAAAAGGGAAGAATTCTCTATGCCAATGAGTTTTTCTCTTCGGTGACAGGTTATAGCGAGAGTGAAGTGGTAGGGCAGCCACACAATATTTTACGGCATCCTGATATGCCTAGTGCGATCTTTTTTTTGATGTGGCAACGGATTCGTAATGGACAAAACATTACCGCAGTGGTTAAAAACCTTGCGAAGTCAGGTAAGTACTATTGGGTAACCACCGATTTTGAGATTCAGCGAGATATGGTCTCAAACAATGTTAACTATATTGCCTTTCGTCGTTCGGCATCTAAACATGCGATTGAGTCGATTAAGCCTCTCTATGCAACCCTTTTAGAGATCGAAAAAAAGCATGGTATCGAGGCATCTTTGGTCTATCTTCAGGGTTATCTAGATGAGCGACATACCACGTTTGATGCTTATATGGAATCGATTGTTAAACCTAAAGGGTTGATTGCTATCTTGTTGGATCGTATGAAGCGACACTTTGGACAGGTAGCATAGATAGCATTTTTTATCTTTTGTTTGGAGGCATTGGCTTTAGGGTACTGCCTCTACTCTTCTTTTGTTAATAAGATCGCTCTTTTTTGGTTATAATTTCTTTTTATATTGTAACCAAAGAGGGCATATGTTTTATAAAACCATCGACTTTTCTCACTTCTCAAGTATTAAAATAGGTAGACCCATCGAGGTATTGATGTTGGAATCTTCCGATACTATTCCTGAGTTTAGAACCATTATTGGTCATGCAAATAACCTTCTTGTCTCTTCCAATCCACCTCCTTTAATGATGCTCTCTAAGGATTTTTCATCTATTTACCTTGAGGGTGAAAATCTCTATATTGGTGGAGCAACACCCACAGGGAAGATCCTCTCTTTTGTTAAAAAACACAATATTGCAGGATTTGAGTTTCTCTCTAAGCTCCCTGGTTCTCTTGGCGGTATGGTGGCGATGAATGCAGGAGTAAAATCGTATGAGATTTTTAATCTTATCGAGGCACTCAAAATCAATAATTATTGGGTTCCTAAAGATCAGATTCATTATGGATACCGTTTTGCTGCATTAAATGGGGTGGTTACCGAGGTAAAGTTTAAAGTAACTCAAGGTTTTGATGCGGTGCTTTTAGAAGAGCTTGTAGGATTACGGAGTAACCAGCCAAAACTTCCAAGTGCAGGTTCAGCATTTAAAAATCCACAAGGGGATTATGCAGGGCGACTTATTGAGGCGGTTGGTCTGAAAGGTTATCGACAAGGAGCAATGGAGTGGAGTAGGGTACATGCTAACTTTTTAGTTAACCATGGAGGAGGTATTTTTGAGGATGCCAAAGATCTTATTGAGTTGGCGAAAGATCGTGTCTATGAGCAGTTTGGTATTCGATTGGTTGAGGAGATCAAGATCCTCTAGCCCCAATCTTGGTCTCTGTTTTTATGACGATGTTTCTCTTTTTTGTAACTGGTACCATTTTTAAGTTTTTGCAGACGATTAAGCAGGGTCATGTTGCTTTCTCGGATATCTTCTAATTTAAAATTAACCAGTGTCTCTTGGTAGAGTTTATCGATATAGCTTTTAAGTCCTTGATGGTACTCTGAATCGAGTCGGATTTGGGTAAGATCATCCAGTTTTCTTTTGAGTTCATGAAATTTTTTTACAAACTGCTCTTGGGTTGTTGTTTCGTTTCGAAACATCTTAAAGAGGTTTTTGGTGGTCTTCTCTAAAAAAGCAATGTATTTTTGACGTTGGTATTTTTCTATCTGTTTGGGTGTGTATCTCATTGGGAATATTATAGCAGAATTTTATAAGGAGTCCTCCCACTGAATGTGGGAGTGCTCTCTAGGGAGGAGATGTTTTACTGGGGATTAAACAGCCGCTTTAGCAGCGTCAAGTGCCTCTTCGTAATTTGGCTCTTGAGTAATTTCTGGAACCACTTGCTTATATGCTACTTTTCCATCTTTTCCGATAACAAAGATAACTCTTGCCAATACACCTGCTAAAGGACCATCAGCCAAAAGAACACCATAAGCGTTACCAAAATCTTTGTTTCTGAAGTCTGAACATACTTTAATGTTGTCAATTCCAGCCGCACCACACCATCTAGCTGCAGCAAATGGAAGGTCCATAGATACAGTGATTACCTCTACACCCTCAAGGTTAGCAGCCTCTTGGTTAAATCTTCTGGTCTCTGCATCACATACACCAGTGTCTAGTGAAGGTACTGCGATTACCAATTGAACTTTACCCTCTCCACCAACTTGCTCATCTTGAAGCATAGGGTCACAGTTTACTACAGTTACTACTGGAGCAGTGTCTCCTACGTTTACTTCATTTCCTGCTAGGTTACATACGATGTCGTTTTTAAATGTTACTGTTGCCATTTATTTTCCTTATAGTTTTTGTTTTATGAGGAGATTATAGATTAAATCGGATAAAAATAGTCTTAAATATAAAAAAAAGAGAAAAAGAGTGAAAAATGGGTAGTTTTATGCTGAAAATGGAAACATAAAAAGAAGGTTATTTTAAACTCTATATGTTTTAAAATGTTGTATACTATTTTTTTTGGTTCTTGAAAAGGGATTTTATAAATAAAAACTTTCAAAACTAAATTAGTTTTAAATATAAGTACTATAAAATAATATAAAGTGTTATTTTTTATTTAAGCAAAAGGAATTTCTATGAAGGCACTCAATTTAATCTTTGGGGTAGCGATGCTACTGAATATCTCTCAGGCTCTTACAGTCTATGAAGATGGCGAGGATGGCACTACCACAGGGTGGCAGGTACGAAAAGATCCTGTCGAGATTACCAACATACACAGTCCCGCACGGGATAGTCAAGTAATTCGTCTTACAGGAGGAGGCTCAGCGATTCTAGGAGCAATCTCGGGTGATGATGCGTGGAACAATACTACTGAGAAGACCATCTCGTGGAAGATGGTGGTCTCTAATCGTTATACGGTTTATGTGGTGGTCAATACCACCAACGGTATTCGTTATCTCTTCTATAATGATCTTCCACGTCGTTACTTATTGCATGGATTTACAGGGGGAATTTTACATGGTCTTGGAGGTTATGGGCATGATGAGTATAAAGGGGTATGGCGAACCTATACCCGTGATCTAGAGGCGGATCTACATGATGCGGAGCCCGATAATGATATTATCTCGGTAAATGGATTTATCTACAGTGGATCCGATGCCTCTATTGATGATATTATGCTCTATAATCCTGAAGCAACGGTTTATGAAGATGGTGAATCGGGTATCAATAAGTGGGTAGTTAGTGATAATAACCCAGTAGGAGCAACCATTAGTAGTGTCGAAGATCTATGGGGAGATCATCGTCAAGGTCATGTCATTTCTCTACAAGGGGATCATGAGAACAACCAATATCAACTGGGAGGATCATGGAGAGATCGTGACCATAAGATACTACAGTGGAAGTCACGATACTATGAGAACTATCAAGTTGAGATCGATGTAAGAACCGCGCAAGGTCGAAGAACCCTGCGTTATATTAACACAGGAAATTATCGACCCAGTGGAGGGATTACCGATAATGGTATGACCATTTGGCATGAATTAGGACGTGGTGCACTGGTGGGTCTAAATAATGATACTTGGCGAAATGGGGAGACCAATGATTTTTGGCAGACCGTTACCCGTGATCTAGAGCAGGATATTCAAGATTTTGAACCCACCAACAGATTACTCGAGGTTAACTCCTTTGCTGTTCGAGGAAGTGGTTTGATTGATGATGTTAAGATGTTTTCCCGTGCAGCGGTGGTTCCCCCACCACCTTTTATTATCTATGAAGATGCGGAAGATGGTAAAGTTGATGGATGGCAGATCTATGATAATACCCCCGAAGGAGCCACCATTCGTAATGTAGACGATCCTCAAAAAGGACGGGTTATTGAGGTAGATGGAGATGGTCTAAATAATGGTTATGAGTTGGGTCGACGAACAGGCGAAGGGCAGTGGAATAATCGTGACCATAAAGCGATTCGTTGGAGTATGAACTATCAAGAGCCCTTTAGAATCTATGTTGCACTTGAGACCAAAGATGGACCTCGATACATGCTCTATAGTCCGACTGATGAGGATCTAGGAGTGAATGGAAACTATATCCGCTTTGGTTTGGGTAGTGGGGTAGATAATGGTCATTGGCACACCTTTACCCGTAATCTCGAGGAGGATCTACATCAGTTCCAACCCGAAAATGAGCTGATTGCGATTCATGCCTTTTTGATTCGAGGTTCAGGTCGCTTGGATGATATTCAGACCCGTTTAACCTATCAAGAGAGTCTCTATGAAGATGCGGAAGATGGCAATACTCAAGGGTGGAGTATTTTTGCTAATGATCCAGAGGGAGCCACCATTAGCAATGTCGAGGATCCTGTGCGAGGGAATCATGTAATCGCACTACAAGGAACAGGCAAGAGTAATGGGTATATGTTGGGTGCTCGCTCAGGAGAGGAGGCTTGGCATAATAGTAAGAACAGCACATTGGCATGGCGAATGAATTATGCTGAAGATTTTACCATCTATATCTCTGCAGAGACCCAAAATGGTCGACGCTATTTTACCTTTACCCCTCAGGATGATGATCGGGGGCTTAAAGGAGAGTATATTCTTTTAGGCTTAGGAAGTAACAGCAATAATGGGCAATGGCAATATTTCCAAAAGAATCTAAAAGGGATATTAAAAAGGTTTGAACCCAATAATGAACTTTTAGAGATCAACGCCTTTATGATCCGAGGTTCAGGTCGTCTAGATGATATTGCACTGATTAATTAATCTCCTATTCTAGGGAGAGGGAGTTTCTTGATGAAATTCCCTCTGCTTCTTTCTCTATTTATCTCTATATAATAATAAATAACATATAATATTATATATTGTTTATTTTCTTTTGTAAGTATGATGTTTACAGTTTTAGTATATAATTTAAAGTTTTTTTTAAGAAAATAATTTACACACTATATTAAGGAGACCATTATGACAACAACCGTAGGTGATAATATCGACTCTGCCAATGCTGCATGGAAATTCTCGGGCGAGATGGTTAAGGATTTTGAACAACATGTTGCTAAGTCGGTTCCTCTTTATCATGAGGGGCATGATCTAATTTTGAAACTGAGTGACTATTTTGTTAAAGATGATTCCATCTGTTACGAGATAGGAACCTCTACAGGCATTCTCTCTTATAAGCTTGCCAAACGGTTTGAGGATCGTGGAGCTAAATTTATAGGCTTAGATATCGAAGAGGATATGATCGCCTTAGCACGAGAGAAGTATCAACTTAAAAATCTTTCATTTATCTATGATGATGTCTTAAGTTACAACTTTGAACCTTCTGATTTCATTACGTCGTATTATGTGGTACAGTTTATTCGCCCGAGTCAACGTCAACAGTTGATTGATAAGATCTACAATTCACTAAATTGGGGAGGGGCATTTCTCTATTTTGAGAAGGTGCGTGCTCCTGATGCCCGTTTTCAAGATATTATGACGGGGATCTATAATGAGTATAAGCTTGAACAGGGGTATACCTCGGAGCAGATTGTCCAAAAAGCCCGCTCTTTAAAAGGGGTGCTTGAACCCTTCTCTACGCAGGGTAATATGGACATGTTGAAGCGGGCAGGCTTTGTGGACATGATGACCGTAGCAAAGTTTGGACCTTTTGAAGGGATTTTGGCAATTAAATAATGAAAAATACAGTGATAACCCTCAAGTGGTTGCTTAAACGTTTTGGCTACCTAAAAAAAGAGTTAAAAAACCTCTATCAGTACCTTATCTATCAGCCTCAATCACGTTTTTTATTACGAACGTGGGATGCCCCGCTTGCCCCGTTAGAGGTAATTAAGTTTTATGCCTTTTTAGGTCGAGTGGGCTGGGCAACGCGAGAGTTTTTAGCCCTTATCTCTAATGGAAGATTGGCAAAAAAACGTTTGCTATTGGATGGTTTTGATGCCATTGATGTTGCTAAACTCTATCAAGAGGGATCCGATGAGATCCCTTGGCCAAAACCTCCTTTAGTAGAGATCCAAAAGCATCAGGTTGATGATGCAGTTTTTACGAAGATAGAAGTATCGTATCAACTGGCAAATGAGCATGATCCTGATCGATTTGATCGTGCTTTGTGGTGGGAGCAGATGAGCGAGGCGTTTCGGGCGGAGCTTTTTGATGTTCATGGAAAAATTAACCGTACCTATCTGGAGAACTTTAGAGGGATCAAAGAGTTGCCCGCCAATATCGTTAAAGATCAATTTTTGGTGGTCAATAAAGGGTTTGGATATCATCTAAGTTATCTTAAGTCGATTGATCTGGTCTTGGAGTATCACCGTTTAGGGGCGATTGTTCCTAAAGAGATTCTTCTTTCACTATCCGAAAGTTATGCAGGTAATAACCTCTGTGTGCACTATCGAGGATTGCGTTTGAGTTTGCGTTCGCTCTTTTATGCCATCATTGTGAATGATATTGTTACGCATACGCAGTTTAATGTTCAACGACCTGTCATTTTTGAGATTGGTGCAGGATATGGAGGACTCTCTCGTATTTTAAAGAGCTATATTCCTACAAGTTGTCATATTCTTCTGGATCTTCCTGAGACCTTGACTTATGCTTCTTATTTTATTGCCTATAACTATCCCGATAAAAAGATCGCTTATTTAAGCGATATTATGGATAGACTGGATCGTTTTGATGAGGTCATTGCCGAGTATGACTTTGTTTTGATTCCACCATGGGTGAGTGCCTATATTCCTAATGAGAGTATTGATCTGGTTATTGATACCTCTTCATTGGCGGAGATGTCTCGTGTTTATACCGAGTATTATCTAGCACATATTGATCGTACACTTAAAGTTAAAGGCTATTTTTACTCCATGAACAAGCGAATTAAACGCGAAGCGGATAAGTGTGCCTTTTATGAGTGGCATTTTAAGAGTCAATTTGCAACACGTCTCTACAGCTACAGCAAACTGATGCACCCTCAATGGCTAGGAGAGAAGATCGGCTAATGATACAAAACAGATGGAGAACCCTCTGGGGAAACAGATATATTATACAGATTGCAACACTCATGTCAGGTACCCTGATGGCTCAGGTGATTATGTTGGGGTTTATTCCCATTTTGACACGTCTTTATACCCCTAGTGAGTTTGGTCTCTATTCTCTGTTTCTCTCCATTGCGAGTATGTTGAGTATGGTTTCAAGTTGGCGATATGACCAAGCGATTATGTTGCCAAAATCAGATCGAGATGCACAAGCATTGGTCTTTTTATCCATACTCATTACGTTGGGGACGGCGGTGGTTGTGTCGCTGATACTTTGGCTCTTTTATGATCGTTTTTTAAACTACTTTAGTGGCTATGCCTACCTGATCTATCTGTTGCCTTTTGCGGTAGTTATTTTGGGTTTGATTCAGATTTTTGATGCCTACAGTACCCGTCAGCAGTTTTATAAAAAGATCGCCACGACCAAAGTCTCTGCTGCGATGATCTCTGTCTCATTTCAGAGTAGTGTACGTTATTTTGGTGGGTTTAATGGTTTGGTTATTGGTAAACTGCTTGCTGAAGGGGTTTCATTGGTGATGCTGTTACGTTTTCACCTGCGTAAGCAGACCCTACAGTTGCGTAATTTCTCGGAACGACGGATACGGGCAAACATGAAGCGTCATGAAGATTTCCCCAAATACCAAAGCAGTGCAACGTTGCTTAATTCATTCTCTCAGAATATGCCCATACTGCTCTTCTCTTCGCTCTTTTCGCCTGCGGTGGTTGGGTTTTATACCTTAACCTATCGGGTCTTACAGGCTCCTGTGATGTTAATTGCAGGGACAACACGCAGTGTCTATTATCAGCGTGCTTCAAAACATTATGCCAATGGTGAGAGCATCTATCCACTCTACAAAAAAACCACACTGGGTTTAATGAAACTTTTTGCTATCCCTTTTTTGGTGGTTGTTCTCTTTGGTGAAGAGATTTTTGTTTTTGCTTTTGGTGAGCGGTGGGCAACTTCTGGGGTGATTGCAGAGATTACCATTTTGATGTTTCTCTTTTCGTTTATCTCTCCCCCTTCGGTGGTAAGTTTTAATATTTTAAACCTTCAAAAGGTCTATTTAAAGTTTCAGGTTGCCATTTTGGTAATGCGGGCGGTAGCGATCTGGTTGGGTTACTACCTCTTCCACTCCTACCTTATTTCGATTTTTCTTTTTGTGTTGGTTGGGGTGGTGCACAATATTGTCTTTATGGCATACATTAGAGATAAGATAAAACAAGGATAAGATAGTGAAAACATTACATTTTTTAGGGGATACCGTACTGGATCGTCCCTATCAGATTGATCTGGATATGGATGGATTTGTCTTTAATTTAGAGACCCCACTCTCTTGCGAGGGAACCCCTGCACGTAACAAAGTTAATCTTTGTCAAGATCAGGTCTATATTTTGGAGAGTTTTGCCCAACGCCCCGAAGCGGTCTCGTTGGCAAACAATCATGTAATGGATTTTGGTCAAGAGGCATTTATGAAGACTCGATCAATACTTGAGTCGATGGAGATTCCCTATTTTGGTGCAGGTTTAGCAGGAGAGAATTTTAATAATCCCTATATTCTAGAGTGGGGAGATAAAAGTATTGCTCTTTATGGTTACAGTACGTCAACGACTCACGCACTTTTTGGAGATGAACATAGACATGGGAGTGCCAAGCTGGATCTAGATCGGGTGATTGCAGATATTACTTACCTTAAGGATCGTGTAGACTTTACCATTGTTCAGCCCCATTGGGGAGTTCAAGAGATCCCTTTTCCTACCTTTGAGGATCGGCAGATTGCCCACACCCTGATTGAGGCGGGAGTCGATATGATTGTCGGACATCATGCCCATGTCATACAGAGCCATGAGGTCTATTTGGGTAAACATATCTTTTATGGTTTAGGGAATTTTATCTTTCCTGATCTTGATATTCCAACCCGCCATGATGGGGAGAAGTTTACCGATCGACGGATTAAAAAACAGGAGATCGAGCATCGTCGATCACTGGTGGTGACCCTTGATGAGGCGTTAAATGTGGATTTTTATACTGTACTTTTAGAGAAGGGACGGGTCTATAGAGATGCGTATAAATTGCCCAAATGGCTTCCGAGTTCAGAAGCTGCCTACCAGAAACGGTTGCGAAAAGAGCAGAAGAGGATTCGAATACGCAACTTTATTCGAAATCCTAGAATTCCAACATTGGATCATCTCAAAAGGGTGCTCTCATGAGATCTCGGATACTCTTTTTGGGGATTATTTTATTGCTTGGGTTTCTCTTTTATCACCTTATAAATGGTCAGATGCGACCCAAGATTTTGCCTAAGGTTTTTATTATTGGTGCTTCAACCGTGCGTTACGATTATGATCCAGCTAGGATGGGATGGGGGAGTGCTTTGATTGATGCCTATTTAAACATTCCCGCAAATGGTTACAATCGAGCACGTCGAGGGGCGAGTTCGATTAGCTATCAAGTGATGAATGATGCGATCCGAAAGAGTAAAGGACCTTACTATTGGGAGAGTACCAAAAGGTTAATTGAGAGAACTATTCCACATACAGGAAGTTATCTTCTCATTCAATTTGGTGCTAATGATAAGTATGAGAAGCGTTCTAAAGAGGCGTTTCAAGAGGCACTTAAGTTCTACATTACTCAAGCACGTCGCATGGGCGTTATTCCTGTGTTGATCTCTCCGCTAGAGACACGGCTTAAAATTGAGGGCAAACCCTATCACTCCCGAGGAGAGTATCCACACTATATGCGAGAGTTGGCATATCAGGAGCAGGTACTTTTTCTAGATCTCTGTGGTAAGAGTTACAAAGCTTACGCAAAAATGACCCAATCAGAGTTGGATCAGAAGTTTGGTGCAATGCGTTATTCCAATGGTCGTATTGATCGAACGCATTTAAGCCCAGAAGGGGCAAAAATCGTAGCAGGTTGGGTGAGAGATTTGGCGTGTGAAAAGGATCAAAAGCTCTGTTCTCTCTTTCGTGAGGAGCCACGATAAATATTAGTTTAAAATCTGTACTTTTTTGCCTTGAAAGCCAAGATCAATCCCCAACCCTCCATCGATATAGTGATCTTGAAAATGTTCTTTAAACCTCTTTTTGGCACGCTCTCCTGTACAGTGAGAGGGGCAGACATAGCGGGTTTTTAAGGCTTTGATGTTGGTAATAATCTTTTCTAGTTCATCCTCTTCTTTGTTAAAGAGATGAAATCCACCCAAGAGCAGTAGGATCTCTTGATTGAATTGCTCTTTGGCTCGTTGAACAATGGCTTCAATTCCACTATGGGCACACCCTGCAAGCAGGATAATCCCCTCTTGGGTCTCTAGCATTATGGCATGCTCTTGGGCTTCGCCCATGGCACCTGTGGAGTAGATATGGGGTAGAATTTCAGAGGGATTCTCATTAACGACCTCTACCCCTTGCGAGAGGGTATTGAGATCTCGGATTAGATTTTTTGAGAGTTGTGGTGAGACAACAATTTGCACATTGGGGTTAAGTTCCAAAATAGAGTCAAGTCCGCCAATATGATCCCAGTGGGCATGGGTGATAAAGATGGTGTCAATGCTCAGAATATCTAACCCTTTGGCTTGAAGGTTCTTAAGCAGTACCCGTCCATTGCTTCCTGTATCGAACAAAATGGTCTGTTGAGGTGTCTCAATGAGGGCAGAGAAGCCCCACAGTGAGGTGAGTGCATCGGTGTGGCACTCATTGTCAAAGATGAGATGTAGTCGAATATCGTCTGATCGCATATAGAAACCTATTTGAAGTTATTTAACTGCTTTTTTATCAGCCTCTTGCTTAAGTATAGGTTATTTGGACTATTTTATCTCATGTTGATCGATAATAGCAGGGAAACTTGGATCGGCTTTTATCGAGATGGGACCTAAGAAGATATTTTTAGCATCAATAATCAGATTAATGGTAATGGTTGCAAAGAAGGTTCCTGTTAGGGTCACCGCAGGACCCCAGTTGGTTCCTTGTACCAATTTATCTCTATCTTTGGCATAGTTCTCAAAAAAATCTTTAGGAGGAGGATTCTCACTTAGCAGTAACTTATGTGCATAACGGGATTTAAAGAGTCGACTGTAGATGCGGTTAAACTCCTCATGGACTTGACGATCTTTGGCTTTGAACTGCTCTTGAGTGATCTCCTCTAGAGGGATCGATGCCGTTGGAGAGTGCTCATCCTCTTCTCGGGTATTTACACCCTCATCACGATAGTCCCAAAGGTTGGCTTTGGCTCCAAAGGTAAAATCAGGAATGGTATGGGCACGTGAGATAACAGGTACTTTGAGCTCTTTAGCGATTCGATGTAGGGGATAGTGTGCTGACTTATTGTCTGAAGCATCGATAATAAAATCAACACCTGTGATAATCTCTTTGGCATTGTGTTTATTGATCCCTTCATCAAAGGTACGAATTTTGGCAAAAGGGTTGACCTCTAAGAGTCGTTTTTTCCCTGCTTCGACCTTTTTCATACCAATGGTTGAGATGGTACAAAAATGTTGTCGGTTAATATTGGTCAGCTCAAAGATATCGGGATCTACTAGTGTAATGTTGCTCACCCCTCCGCGAACTAGTTGTTCCGAGGCGATCCCTCCTGTACCCCCTACACCAATAACCGCCACATGGGCATTTTTGATTTTCTCTTTCTCCTCATCGGTAAAGACCATGGAGGATCTAAACCAGAGCATTTCATAAAACTGCTCTTCGGTAATATTGATGGACATGTTGTTCTCCTTATAAAACTGTATAACTAATAGGAAATATTGTACTTAAATAGATTTTAAATATTAATTGTTTGCTTAGGAATCGATCGATTAGTTTGGAGGGTGTACCAAAAGAGAAGAGAAATATTAGATCGTGTTAATAATTAAACATAAATAAACATAATATAATAGAAAATGTGATACTCTGTCGCAAAGATACTCAATCTTCAAGATAATAGGATTTCCTCTAAAAGATATAAGTATCTTTAAAATATAATATTAATATAAATCTTTAATTTATGCAAAAGGTTTTAACCGTGAAACAGATAACAATCGCCATCCATCATCATCAAAACTCCTACTCCCCTAAATGGATTGAGTATTGTCAGACACACAATATTGACTATAAATTGGTCAACTGTTATGACTCGGATATTTTAACACAGCTTGAAGAGTGTGATGCCCTTATGTGGCACTGGGGACACTCAGATTATAAAGCACAACTCTTTGCACGTCAACTGATTGGTGCATTAGAGACCAAGGGTTTCCCTGTCTATCCTAATGCTCAGGCATCATGGTATTTTGATGATAAGTTGGGAGAGAAGTATCTTTTAGAGAGCATCGGTGCCCCCATGGTTAAGAGCTATGCCTTTTATGATAAAGAGAGTGCTCTAGCATGGGTTAATAGCACCACTTTCCCCAAAGTTTTTAAGTTGCGTAATGGGGCAGGTTCGCACAATGTTCAACTGATTAAAGATCGCACTCAGGCAGTTGCCTATGTAAAGCGTGCTTTTGGTCGGGGATTTTTAGCCAACCATCGAGGTGCAGTTTTAGCAGATAAGTGGTGGCATTTTAAGCGAGATCGAACATTGAAGAGTTTTTTGAATATTTCGCGGGGACTTTACCGCTATGCAATACCGCACAAGAAAAATCGAGAATTGCCACGGGAGCGAAACTATCTTTATGCTCAGGATTTTATTGAGGGGTGTGATCATGATGTTCGGGTATTTGTTATTGGAAATCGTGCCGTGACGAAAAAACGTTTTGTTCGGGATGATGATTTTCGGGCTTCAGGGAGTGGACGTATGACATGGGATATTGGACAGATTCCCAAAGAGTGTGTAGAGATCGCTTTTCAGACCCGTGAAAAACTGGGCATGCCCTCGGTTGCTTTTGATTTTGTCATGGATCAAGGAGAGCCCAAAATTGTAGAGATCAGTTACGCCGCTTCGGAACGGGGATTTCCTGATTGTCCAGGGTATTGGCAACGGGATCTAAGCTGGGTAAAGAGCCCTTTGCGGGTCGAATTTTTTATTATCGAAGATCTTCTGAAGCAGATAGACTCAGAGGCTTTGTCATGATGAGGTAACATGAGAAAACGTCGAATAGTTTTTGTAATGCACGCACTACACTCGGGGGGTGCGGAGCGTATTGTGGTGAGTTTAGCCAACCATATTGATCGGCAAAAGTATGAGGTACATCTGATTTTACTTCATGCCTCGGGAGCATTTTTGCAAGATCTTGCTTCGGATATTGTGCTTCATGATCTAAAGATCAACTCTGCAACCAAAGGACTGATTCCACTGGTGCGTCAGTTAATACGTCTTGAACCTGATGTAATCTTTGGGGGGATTGGCTACCTTAATGCACTGCTCTCGGTGAGTATTCCATGGGTGAATCGACGTGTTAAAAAGCCCATTAAATGGGTCGCACGCGAGACAAGTATTGTGAGTCTTATTATTAAAAAAGAGCGGTTTACCCCTGTTTTTGAGTGGCTCTATCGTCATAGTTATCGTAATTTTAATCAAATTATCTGTCAATCGGAGTATATGAAGCATGATCTAAAAACAAATTATGCACTCCCTGATCATAAGATGGTGGTAATTCATAATCCTGTGGATACAGAGAAGATTGATGCGATGGTATTAGAGCCGCTTGCGTATTGGTTTGATCCTCACAAGATCAATCTGCTTGCGGTGGGGGCATTTCGTCCTGTTAAACAGTTTGATAAGCTTTTAGAGGTGCTGGTGGCATTGGATAATAGGTTTCATCTTACACTGGTAGGAGATGGGGCAGAGCGAACGGCTCTGGAAGCAAAGTCTACTGCACTGGGGATCCCAGATCGGGTGAGTTTTGTGGGGTATCAAGCCAATCCTTATGCCTATATGAAGCAGGCGGATCTGTTACTGTTAAGCTCTGAGTATGAGGGATTTCCCAATGTTGTATTAGAAGCAAACTATTGTGGGTTACCTGTAATCGGATTTGATGCCCCTGGGGGGATTGGAGAGATTGTCCAAGAGGGGGTGAATGGTCAACTGGTTGCCTTAAATGATGTTGTGGGTATGATCGAGGCGATCAAACGATTCTCCAAAGCAGATTATGATCCTAAAAGGTTACAAAAGATGATTCTGGAGCGTTACGGAATGAGGAGGATTCTTACATCCTATGAGGCGGTAATAGGATGATGCAGACCCTGCTTTTTTCACTCTACTTGGTACTCTTTGTGGTACTCTTTCGCTATATTGTGATGGCGGTTAAGCAGGGGTGGAATATTCGGGCGGTCTTTTTGATCTTTTTTATGATTCAGTATCTTCTTGTTCCTTTGCTTTTTATCCTGAACGATACGGTCTTCTTTTTAGATTTCTTTCCTCCTGATCTGATGGTTACTTCGTATCAGTTGGAGCACTTTTATAGTTTTGAGTCGTTTGCTTTGGTGTTGATCTTCTTGGCGGCTTTTTTTTTGGGGACATGGAGTGTGAATGCACATCTTAAGAGCTCTTATCAGCTGGAGGAGCGTTATGTGCGTATGCTCTCGGGGCGGGTTAATTTTCTCTTTTTAATGGGACTCTTTTTAACACTGCTCTCTTTGGTATCTCTCTTTTTATATGCAAGCTCTTTTGGAGGTATTGAGCGTGCGGTCGAGGTAGCAGCACGTGTCCGTTCTGGCTATGGTGAGGAGGTGTGGCTCAATTCACGTTATATCTTTATGAAGCGATTGATCCCCTTTTCGATGCTGGGTTTGGTGATCTTTTTTCTACTCAAACGTCGCGAGGGGATTATGGTCTGGGTACTTTTTGGTGTGGCATTGGGGGTGACGCTCTTTTCTAAGTTTGTACTCTTTAAGGGCAAGCAGGGGATTTTGGCTCTAATTCTGCTCTATCTTTTTTATCTCTCATTGAAAAATAAGAAGAGCTACTTTATGCACTTTGTACTCTTTTTTGTGGCGATGATCTTTTTGTTGCCTGCATTGGATATCTATCTGGATACCGAGAAGTTTGCACTTCCTGAGATGAGTAACCTTCTACAGCAGTTTTTGAGTATGTTTACCTTTTTAAACTTCGATCAGGTGGCACTGGAGTTTGCACTCAAAGAGCATTATGACTATTACTATTTTCAAGATTTTATTTGGGGGCTTGGGGGCTCGTACTTGCCTCAATCTTGGTTGAGCAGTTTTAGCACGGTGATCTATCTGAATACCTATTTTTTCTATGGTTATGAGCACCTTACCGTCCCTCCTGGGGTGGTGGCATTTGGTTTTTATAATCTGGGGGTTTTAGGGGTTGTTTTGATGGGGTTTTTTTCGGGGTTTTTACTTAGAAGTATCGACCGATTTTTTGAGCGTCTAATTCACTATAATCCCCGCATGATTATTGCCTATGCCTTTGTAATGACCCAAGCCTTTACATGGGTAAGAACAGGCATTCCTAAGTATGCCTTTTACAGTACGAGTATGACGGTGCTCTTTTTGGTAATTCTTTGGGGTTATGATCGAAAAAAAGTGGAGGTAAATGTAACCGATGAAAAGCATTGATTTTTTAATTAACTCATTAGGAAATGGAGGGGCTGAGCGGGTGGTTTTGGCACTGGCAAAAAACTTTCTTGCTCAAGGTAAGCAGGTACGTATTATAGCCTTGAGTCGTAGTTGTGTCTACGAGATTCCCCAAGGGATAGAGATGATCTACCTTGATGATATTACCGATGAGGAGCGATCTTCTTTGAAGCGTATGGCGTTGATTTTACGTGATGCGTGGCGATTGAAAAAGATTATTAAAACATATCAAATAGAGCAGATCCAGAGTCATCTTTTTCGTTCGAACTATGTGAATATCCTTAGTCGTCTCTTGGGGGCAAGGCATCGGGTACAGGTGGTAAATCATAGCGTAGCATCACGCTTTTTAGATGCAGGGATTTCAGGAAAGATCTATCTTTTTTTAATGAGACATCTCTACCCCAAAGCCGATCGGGTGGTTACCATCTCTAAGCGGATGTTGATCGATCTAGCCTCGCTGGTTCCCCTCAAGGGGGTAGCCACTTCGGTTATTTATAACCCCTATGATGTAAAGATGCTGCTTGATGCCAAATCACAACCTCTTGAGCCACCTTTTGATTTTAAAATGGGTCATCGGTATCTTCTTGCTATTGGGCGACTGATTCCACTTAAGCGGTATGAGGATATTCTCTATGCCCTTGCTAAGTTACCCCATGAGGTTGAGCTCTTGATTTTAGGCGAAGATGGTGGATCTTTGGCTACCTTACGCTCAATTCAGATGCAACTGGGGCTAGAGGATCGGGTACATTTTTTAGGACAGATCGCCAATCCTTTTCCTTTTATGAAGCGGGCAGATCTGTTGGTGCTTAGCTCCCAAACCGAAGGTTTTCCTAATGTCCTAATTGAAGCGATGCTCTGTGGTACGGCGGTGATTGCTAGTGATTGTTTGAGTGGTCCACGTGAGATTCTTGCTCCCGATAGTGATCTTTTGGATCAACTCCAAGAGGGCTTGGAGTGGGCAACGTATGGGGTTCTTTATCCTGTAGGGGATAGAGAACGTCTATCTGAAGGGATTAGCACCCTTTTAGAGGATAGATCTCGTCGTACCCTTTATGAACAAAAGGGGATTAAGCGTGCGATGAGTTTTGCAGTGGAGCGTATTGCATTGGAATATCAAGCAATACTCGAAGAGAAGGAGCGGTAACAATGCACTATCTTATTGCTCTTTTTTTGGTATTGCTCTCTCTTTTCTCTTGGCAGTTTACCAAAGATCAAATCCTAGAGAGCCCTTCGGTTATTGTGCATGTCGGTGATGAGCTAATTGTCTCAGATAAGAATGGCTCTGAGTTTAATCTCTCAAGAGAAGAGCATAATAACTCCTCGTTGCTATTGCCTGCGTTTCCTCAAGCCCAAGGGGGTGGGGCAGGATCTCGTGGGGGACGTGGTGGGTTGGTCTACTGTGTAACCAACCTTAATGATCGAGGCGAGGGGAGTTTGCGGTATGGATTAGAGAAGCTCTCAGGAGCCCGTACCATTGTGTTTCGTGTAGGGGGGTATATTCATCTCTCCTATCCCATTGTGGTTGAGAATGATGGATTTATTACCATTGCAGGACAGAGTGCCTCGGGAGATGGTATCACGTTGACGACCGTTCAATCCAAAGAGCCTGTACTAATTTTTAGAAACGCACATGATATTATTTTGCGTTACATTCGAATACGCAAAGGGGGGATGTTGGCACAGGGACAACATGGCTCAGGTTTGGTAATTTCGCGTGGAGGGCACGATATTATTGTGGATCACTGCTCGGTAAGCTGGGCGGGTGATGATAACATTAATATCTGGGCAAATAAGGAGGGCAGGGGAGGACTTTATAATATTACCATTCAAAACAGCATCTCCTCGGAAGGTTTAAACTACGGACATCCCGCCACGGGGTTGATTGCAGGAGGTTCAGCCAATGTAAATAGCATGAAGAACTTCTCCATTCATCACAATCTCTTTGCACATAATAAAAACCGTAATCCCCTGCTCAAAGTTGCTTCTGGAGAGATTATTAATAATCTGATTTATGATTGGAGTTGGTGGGCGACAGGTATTGGTGGGGGGATTGAGGTAGATATTATTGCCAATCGGTATAAAGTGGGTAAGAGTACCCGACATAAAGGGCGTGGAGAGATTGTCTATAAAGCCTATGACCCCCATGCCAAGAACCCTAATGCCACAGGTATTTTAGGAGAGCCTTCGATCTATTTTGAGCAAAATATTGGTTTACATAATCGTGATTCGACCCAAGATGGATGGGATAAGATGATCGAAGCGGTCAACCCCCACTGGGGTTATCCCCTTATTAATGGTAAGCCACGTAAGCAGGGACTCTCTCAATCCTATCGACGTTATGTGCGGCGTTTTAGCCATTTTCCTGTGGAGGTAACACCTGTGGAGGCATTGGAGTCGAATCTTTTAGGTTTTGGTGGAGTAGGAGCAAGTCAGCGTCTCAACGAGAGGGGGGAGTGGGTCTTTAATCGAGATCTTGTCGATAAACGGGTGATTCAATCCTACTATGAGGGAGAAGGAGGGTTGATTTATAATGTAGATGATGCAGGAGGGTGGAGCATCTACCAAGATGGAGCCTATCGGTATGTCTTAGAAGCAGAGTTTGTTCAACATCTAGATAAGTATCAGCTCAATATGGGGGTACCTTATCGAGATAGTGACCGTGATGGTATGCCCGATGTTTGGGAACAGAAGTATCATCTTGACCCCCATAATAATAGGGATGCCACCATGGATCGTGATGGTGATGGCTATGAGAACCTAGAGGAGTTTCTTAATGGCACTCAACCCTAATAAAAAATGTTGTATTCTATTATAAAATAAACATAACACAACAAAAAATGTTGTATAATATTCTAATTAAAAACTGCTAAGGAGACATCTCGATATGAGAACAGGATCATATACGTTAAAAGGACAGCGTTTAGCTGTCATGAGTGGACTGCATACACTCAGTAGACATCTGTATCGATTTTTTGATATTCTATTTTCTTCCATTGCCATTCTTCTCTTCTCACCACTTCTGTTGGTGGTTGCACTTATTTTAAAGCTAACCAATGATGATGATATTTTCTATCGTCAAGCACGGGTTGGTAAAGGTGGAGAGATCTTTTGGGTCTATAAGTTTACCACCATGGTTAAAAACAGCGAATCGATGGGGCATGGTACCATCACTATGAAAAATGATAGTCGAGTATTCCCTTTTGGAAAATTTTTGAGAAAGACCAAGATTAATGAACTGCCTCAACTTTTTAATATTCTCAAAGGAGACATGAGTATTGTGGGACCTCGTCCTCTGCCCATGGAGCGGTATCGAACCTATAGCGATGCGGTGAAAAAGAGCATCAATCAGGTACTTCCTGGCTTGTCAGGAATTGGGTCGATTATTTTTCGTAATGAAGAGGAGATCTTTGCCCATGTAGATGAGGATAAAGTTCGCTTCTATGATGAGGTTATCGCCCCTTATAAAGGGCGACTAGAGCAGTGGTATGTGCAAAATCAGAGTCTTTATCTCTATTTTTTGGTGGTCTTTTTGACGGCGTTTATTGTTCTTTTCCCCTCGGTTAAGGTCAATTACTCACGTCTCTTTAAAGGGCTTCCCCCTACGCCTGCAAGACTACAGGGATTGATTTAGTCCCTTCTTGGGGGTAGTTGGCTAGTGTCTCTTGGTACTCTTTCCATTGACCGATATCGTACCAAGCACTCTGGGCAACAGGAAAGACCCCCACTTTTCCCTCTTTTTGGATCTGATCAATTAGATCTGTAATATGATAAAACTCATTGTTTGGGATCTTCTCGATGACATGAGGTTCTAACAGATACATACCCGTGTTAACCTGAAAGGTGTAATCAGGTTTTTCGATAATCTCATGGAGTGTACCACCTTTGCCTGTCTCCATAACTCCATAGGGGATATGGATATGTTTAATGGCAGAGACAATGGTAATATCATTGTGATGCTGTTTATGGTACTCATAGATATCACTGTAGTCCTCATCGATAATAATATCACAATTAGAGACAAAAAGGGTACGTTTGAGCTCTTTTCGAATAAGATGAAGGCTTCCGATGGTTCCTAGAGGTTGATCCTCGATAAAGTAGTGAAGTTGGCAGTGGGGGCTCTCTTTACTTTTTAGATAATCCTCGATCATCTTGGCTTTATAATTTACCGAGATATAGAACTTTTTTACTTCATGTTTTCTAAAGTTATCAATAATAATCTCAATAATGGGACGATCTCCGACAGGAACAAGCGGTTTGGGGATAATGTTGGTAATGGGTTTGAGTCGACTCCCTTTGCCTCCTGCCATAATCACCACATCCACATCAAGTGGTCGGAGTGCTTTTTGGCTCTTAAAGAGATCTTCCCAATAGTGGATCTTGACAAGCTCTTGATTGTTATTAACCACAGGCATACAGACAATCTGTTGAGAGAGCATAACCTCTTTGATCTGTTCTAGTGGTTCATCTTGGTGGGCAATGAGAATATCTTTTCGCATGATCTTGTCGATCTGCTCTTGGTGAATATCTATGTTTTCGATAATGGCACGACGAATATCACCAATACTTAGGAGTCCTTTAAACTGCTCATTATCCATAACAATAAGAAGGTTCATATTGATATCATTCATTTTTTTTAGAGCATCAATAATGTTGCTTTTAAGGGGAATGATGTTTTTATAGCGATCTAAGGATGGTCTAGTTGGGGGATACATGGGTGGGTACCTCTCTTTTCTTATAAAATATTTAATTGTTGTTTTTAATTTTACAATTTTAAATTAGAGAGATAGCTAAGTTCAAGTGAGATTCTCCTAAGAAAAGCTCTTGAGAATTGCTCTATCAAACGAGTAAGGGGGATGAAATTGGAGTTGCTCTTTGGTTTTGCTTGTATCTACCGTAAGATCTTCGTAGAGACGACTATGGATTTTGGGGCGAAGTCGTTTAAGTAGTCTCTCAAAAAGAGGTGGTCTAAAGAGCCAACAGGGACGGTTCATTACACGGGCAAGAGATTGGATTAGGTAGGTAGTAGAGACCGCTTCGTCGTCTGCAATTAAAAAGCTTCCGCTACTTTGAGTAGAGAGTGTATGCTCAATAAAAGCGGTAAGGTTACCAATATAGAGAAAACTACGTCGATTCTTGATACCTCCAAAGGGAAGAATGGGAACTTTTTGAATAAGTCGTGTAAGGGCATGAATATTACCAGGTGCTTGAGCCCCGTAGATCATGGGGGGGCGAATAATGACCACGTTAAAACTTTTATCCTCTAGGGCTTGGAGGGCAAGTTCTGCTTGCAGTTTACTTTTGCCATAGGGGGTTGTGGGGGCGGGGATACTTTGGGCGGTGATTTTATGATAACTCTCTCCATAGATGGCAATGGAGCTAATAAAGATAAACTGTTTTACGCCATTGGCTTTGGCACGTTTAGCAAGCTCAAGGGGGTAGAGAACATTGGCTTGATGGTATGCTTCATCAGGGAGGGGCTCTTTTTGATGCACCAATGCAGCTGCGTGAACAATGGCATCTGTACCGTGTAGATCTAGATCCTCTAGTTGCATAGATTGATTCGAAAAGGTACTAAAATGGTGTCTGTTTTGGTAGCTCTGGATAAAAGATCTTCCCACATATCCACTGGCTCCTGTAACTAAGATATTCATCCTTCTAACTCCTTAATGGTATCGATATAGCGTTGAAAAACAATTTTTTCATCAAACTCTCGACGCATCTTTTCGCGTCCTTTTTTACCCATATTTTGACGCTCTTTTGGGGTAAGTTTGAGCATCTTTTTAAACTGTTTGGCAAGATCGTTGGCATCTTTTATCTGACAGAGATACCCATTGACACCATCATCGACCACCTCTTTGCAACCTACGGCATTAGTAGTGATAATGGGTTTGGCCATGGCAGCTGCTTCAAGCAGGCTTCTAGGGGTTCCTTCACGATAAGAGGGGAGTACCACACAATCGCTCTGGGCAATGATGGCTGGGACATCATCTTGTACCCCAAGGTACTCGACTAGCCCCTCATCGATCCATGACTGAAGCTCCTTTTTGTCGATGGCAGTCTTATTGGCTTCATCAATGGCACCTAGTAGGCTAAAACGAACCTCTGGATGGTTGGGTTTGATGGCTCGAATGGCATCGATATACTCCATGACCCCTTTGTCTTTGAGGAGCCGAGCAATCAGTAGAAATGTAAATCCCTCTTCTTGTTTTTTGGGACGGGGTTTAAATCGTTCTAGATCCACACCACTACCAGGGAGTAGGGCACTCTGCTGGGGTTGGATAAGCTGATGATCGATAAAGAGTTGGCGATCATCTGGGTTTTGAAAAAAGACCCGTTGGGCTCCTTGTTGTGAAATTTTGTAGAGCTGTTTAAGGAGGTGGGTCAAGACTCCTTGCTTAATAAAGAGGGTTCCTAAACCTGCAATGTTGTTGATTACAGGAATACCAAGCTTTCTAGCAGCAAGGGTTCCATAGATATTGGGTTTAGCCGTGTAGTGCAAGATAACGTCGGGTTGAATGGCTTGATAACATCGATAAAAGGCATAGAGAGTTTTGAGATCGGTTAAGGGATTGGTACCTTTACGGCTAATGGCAACTTCGTGATATTCAAACATCTCATCTAGCTTTTGGCTATAGATGTCCCCTTGGGTAGTGGGTGCATGTTGTGCCGCAATAAAGGGGTCACTAGATGAGACAAAGATCACCTCATAGCCCGCATCTCTAAGGGCTTTGGCAAGATTGAGACGCATGTGCCATGCATAGAATGAGATATTTTGGGCGATAACAACTTTTTTCATGATGGGCTTTTCCCTCGATAATTTTTAATATTATATCATAATAAATAATAGAAAATGTTTTTTTATATTATTTGTTTTCACTCTTCTCCTCACGATTGGTATTAAAGATAAGACCTGTGTTTTTAAATCCATGCTGTTTGACAATCTGGTCAAAACTGGAGAGGAAGGACTTCTTGGTAAAGTTTTCACGAATAACAATGAGGTTTACATCACTAAACTGCATCAGATAGAGTGTATCAGCTACGGTGGTAAAGGGTGCCGCATCGATAAAGATATAATCATAGCGATTCTGTAGATGTCCTAAGAGTGACTTGAGTCGATCAGATAGAATCAGCTCCGAAGCATTGGGTGCAAGGGGACCTGCGGGGATGATGTCTAGTCCTTTATAGGCGGTTGAGAAGATGATCTCTCCTAAGGTACTTTTGCCATTGAGGTAGGTACTAATACCCACTTCATGTTCAATGGTGAAAAACTTATGGAGCCGTGGCTGATAGAGGTCGAGGTCAATCACAATCGATTTGTACCCCGCCATTTGGAAGATACTACTAAGGTTGGCAGTGATGGTGGTCTTACCCTCTTTTTCGATACTTGAGGTAATGAGAATGGTATTGCCCTTCTCTTTTTTGCTGAGGAACTGAAGGTTGGTTCGAATGTTCCTAAAGCTAGCTGTAGTAGGGGACTGTGGATTGTTAAAGACCTCAAGACGTACATCTCGACGGTAAGACATCTCGAGTACACCATAGATAGGGAGTGATGAGATGTTTTTAACATCTTGAAGGTTTTGTACCTTATCGATGAGTAGGTTTCGTAAATAGGCAATTCCCATTGCAAAGATCAATCCTAGTACAAAGGCGATCATCAAGGTCATGGATCGTTTGGGCTTAATGGGGTGAGGATTAGAGTAGGCACGATCGATGATCTCATAATCTGAAATGGTAGCAACTTTTTTCATCTCATTCTCGGACTTCTTCTCGAGCAGGTAGGAGTACATTTTTGAGTTAACATCGTAGTTTCGGCGTAGGTGAATAAGCTCTTTCTCTTTGCTTGGTAGGACTTTGAGTTGAGACTCATAGGTCGCTTTACGATGACGTAAGTTCTCTTCTCGGTCAAGAATACTGTGTTGAAGATTTTTAATATTGCGTGAGATGGCACGTCGATTGCGGTTGATCTGTTGGCGTAGTTTTTTGAGTTCAGGGTACTTTTCGGTATACTCGGCACTGAGCTCATTGGCTTCTCGTTGCATCTGCTGAAGAGACTCAATAAGACGAATGGTTGGCTCATCTCCAAGCTCTCGGAGGGTTGGAGTGATGTTCTCTAGATGTTGACCATGACGGATCAGTTCAATCAGGTTCTCGACAAGTTTTTTTCGAATGGTGTTTTCAGAGAGCTCCACTTCTATATTGCTGAGCTGTTCAAGCAGGGTATTGGATTGGGTAGAGGGTTCAATAACATTATTCGAGACCCGATACTCCTCTAGCTCATTTTCTGAGAGTTTAAGTTTTTTTCCTGTACTAAGGAGCTGTTCATTAATAAAGTCGAGGATCTTGTTATTTTTTTTACTCTTATCCACGATACTCTGGGCAATATAGATATCGGTGAGGGTATTGACATAGTTGGTTGCACGCTCAGGAGAGGTGTCTTGGTAGGCGACTTTAATCAATGAGACTTGGTCACTCAATCGAGAGATAAGTAGGTTCTTTTTGACAATTTTTTCATAGATATTGCGGTTGCTTCCATTGAGTTTAAAGTAGATAGGGTAGTGAAAGTTAGAACGCTTTTCAACCGTGAGCTTAAAGTTCTTGGTCTTAATCTCATGATTAAAAGGGAGGAGTTGTTTACTCTTTATGCCATCAATCTCGAGATAGTAACCATTTTTTTCTGGATAGAGAATTAGAAATTTTCCCAAAATATTGGGATTAAAGATGGTAAGATGGGTAATTTCGATGGGTGGGTTAGAGAAGATCTCTACTTTACGGTAGCCTTCTTTTTTAAAGTATTGCACTTTAAGATTGAGTTTATCAATGGCTTTATTGTTGGTATAAAAGGTTTTTAAGATGGCAATCTCTTGTTCGATTCCTTGGTGATGGGTTACTGCCAAAGCACTCCCTAAGGGGTCATTGGGGTCAAGTTGTCGCCCTTGGGTATCGGGCTTGATCTTAAGGATGGCATAGGACTCATAGGTCGAGGGGGTAAAATAGAGATAGAGTGCACCTAAGAGTACCGAGAGAATGGTAATAAAGATAATCGACCATTTAAAGGGGGCAATGGTACGAAAGAATTCGATAATGTAACTCTCCTCTTTGGGATGGGGGGTGGCATGGTTAATCGAGTACATGAGACAATCCTATGGCTTATTGAGTAAGTAGTCGAATGGTCAAAAACGGTGTTAGTGCATTGGTAACAAGTTGGAAAATAGGATTAATTTCACCCACTTTGTTGTTAAATAGACTCATCTCTTTTGGTACCACATAGACCACATCGTTAGGGCGAATCATCTGATTGGCAAGTCGCATGGAGTCTTTTCCTGTAAGGCTAATAAGGGTACTCTCGATACTGGTTCCATGGTTTTTAAGAATCATCACAGCATGTCGATCCGCATGAGGGGTCAGATCACCCGCCATGGAGAGTACCTGAAGGAGTGGAATCTGTTCGTTCTGAAGCTCTATGGGACCTGGACGATGCACCTCTCCTAAGATATAGGCACGTTTATTAATTACTTCAAGCTGAACACTCGGATGACGTAGATACTCTCTAAAGCGTTCTTGGATCAGTTGTTGTGCTTGAGGTTGTGAGAGTCCTGCAACATGAATGGTTTCAATAAGCGGAAGTTCAATATTCCCTTGGGCATTAACAAGAATGCTCTGCCCTAGGTTTCCTGCACCAGCTTGGGTTCCAGAGGTACTAAGCTCTGGATGTCGATAAACCGAGAGAACAATACGATCATGGGGGCGTATTTTGTATTCGAAGTTGGCACCATCAATCTGTGTAGTGATAGGCTGAGTTTGCCCTTTTAACCCCTCTTGCATGGCACCACTTTGATTTAAAAGTACATACTCCTCTTTGAGTGCACATCCTGAAAGTAACATAACAAGAGGAATATAGAATAGAAATTTTATCATTTTAGAATTTCCTTAAAAAAAAAGATATTAAGTGTAATTTTAATTATAACATATAACGAATAAAAAACAACATATAGTAACTTAATAAATAATTAAATTATATTATAATATTCTTAAAATAAAGATATATTAAGTACTTGAGAGGGGTTGAATCAAGTAAAATTTAATAAAGATTGATATAATGTGTTTAAGTTTTGATTTAAAAAAAAGGAAAGGAATTATTATGTTAGAGCGTGCTTATGGTAGAGTAGCATTGGTTGAAAACTATAAGAATAGTGGAGTGTTTCAGAGAGATTTTGGAAATACTTTTCTATTTAAAGATTTTTTTAAACAGTTTACCGAATCAATATTTGCATTGGTTATTCTTATATTTTTCTCTCCTTTTGCATTATATATCGCGTATCGAATAAAAAAAGAGTCTCCTGGGAAAGTTCTATTTAAACAGCAACGTGTAGGGAGAGGGGGGAAGAGTTTTACCTGTTATAAGTTTAGGAGTATGCATGAATCTTCAGCTCAAGGGGATCTCTATACGCAGGTGAACGATCTGCGTATTTTCTCTTTTGGTCATACGATGCGTAAGATGAGAATTGATGAGGTTCCTCAGCTCTGGAATGTTCTAAAAGGGGAGATGTCGATTGTTGGACCTAGAGCAGAGTGGGATCTTTTGGTTAAAGGCTATGAAGAGCGGATTCCTAATTATTCCTATCGACATCTTGTCAAGCCTGGTATTACAGGTTTGGCTCAAGTCCGTTATCATTATGGTATAAATGATAGAGATACCAAAATTAAGTTGCGTTATGATCTTTTTTATATAGAACATCAATCTTTAAGTTTAGATCTATGGATTTTGTGGCGAACCATCTGGATTGTTTTGGGTCGAAAAGGTCGATAGCTCTTTGATGGTTTTGAGATATTTCTTGATAACAATCTCTTTGTCAAACTCTTGAATCACTTTTTCTCGTCCATATTTCCCCATTTTTACACGCTCTTTATATGGTAGTGATATCATATCGATCATTTTATCTTTTAGATCATTAATATCTTTGGCATGACATAGGTATCCGTTTTTTTTATCTTTGACCACGTCTTTACATCCTGGGACATTGGTTGTGATAATGGGTCTCTCTAGAGAAGCTGCTTCTAGAAGTACTCGAGAGAGTCCTTCTCGATAGGAGGGAAGTACCACAATATCAGCTTTTTCAATCTCACTTTTAACATCATCTTTGTAGCCTAGATACTCAATAATACCCTCCTGAATCCAGCTCTTGAGCTCCTCTTCTTGAATAGCAGTGGGATTTTGGGTATAGAGGTCTCCTAAAAGCTTAAATGAGGTGTTGGGATACTCTTTCTTGACCAGACGAATTGCCTCAATGTATTCAATCAGTCCTTTATCTTTTAGAAGTCTAGAGATCATAAGAAAGGTAACATTTTCTTGATGGGGTAGAGGTTTAGAGGTTTTAAACTTTTCGGTATTGATCCCTGAGCCTGAGATCAGATCACTTTGAGATTCCTTAACAATATGATTAGAGATAAAAAGAGCCATATCTGATCGGTTTTGAAAAAAAACTTTATTTTTTACTAATGCTTTTTTATACATCCACCGAGCCAATTTGGATGAGAGATTATTATTGAGAAAAACCGTTCCTAGCCCTGTAATGGTAGAGATGGTAGGAATCTTTAATAGGCGGCTTACAACAGAGCCATAAATATTGGGTTTTATGGTGTATGCTAAAACCAGATTAGGTTTTAGTTTTCTAAAGAGTTTATAGTATTGATAAGTAAGTTTTAGATCCTCTATAGGATTGGTTCCTTTATTGTCCATCTCAATATGGTGATACTCAAATCCTTCTTCTTTTAGAAGATCAGCATAACGATCATAAGGAGCAATACAGATAACATAATACCCCTCTTCTCGTAGAGCTTTTAGCAGTTCTAGACGGAAATTATAAATATTCCACGTTGTATTGATAATAATGGCAATGGTCACTGTAGCTATCCTTTCTAAATGATATTATATCATTTTTTTAGAAGGATGTTAAGAAAAAATTTTAGAGTAGATTGTGAAAAATAATATTTTGGTAAGGTAGCCAACAAAAGGAGAAAGTACCCATCATAAGCCAGACACTAAGTACAGTAAAATAGTAGACTAATATTAATAATTTGATTCTTTTTTTCTTGATTTTTTTTTCTAATAATAGTGGTAGACGAGAAAAGACAACAATTTGTAGAGGAATAAAATAGAGGGAGATTCGATCTACTACAGTAGAGCTAATGGATAGTAAAGGTAAAGAGAGAATCGAGGCTAAAGCAATAAATTTCCAAAAATTGTAATCATTAAAAAGTTTATTCCATCTTTTTCTAGTATAAAACAGTATAAAGGCAGGAATAATATTCATCATTACTCGAATCAATGCACCACTTGATTCCATTTGAGCAACAATATAATTTTGAATAAGAGCGGCTTGATCTTCGGCAAGAAAAGCACTCCATAGACCCATACCTAAAAAGAGCGTTGCTATAATTTTAAAAATCCGTCCTTTTCCCTTTTGGAACATACCAATGCCAATCATAATAACCGCGGTTTTATGAAAGGTTGTGGCAAAAAATACAGAGAGTATAAATCTCCAAAATTTTCCTTCTTTAAGATAAGAGATCCCTAACATAATGAATCCAATTGCTGCGGCTTGACGCGTGTAACCCATGGAGACTACAATGATAAGGTAGGGAAATGCAACGGCTAAACCTAGCCAAGGATTGGGTTGTTGTTTTAATAAGCGATACAACCCTATTATAAATATGATCGCAATCATCAAATTAATCCCATAAACCCCCCAACCTAAATCATAGTTCAAACGGCTAATCAGCCAAAAAAAAGGATCATTATGTACTAATGATTGAGTATAGGTCATATTAGGAACAAATCTATTATATTGATTAAGATAAGGAAACCAATCTCCTCCAACTTCATGCCGTAAACCTGTTAGGATAATTAAAAATAGTCCAAAAAGAATAAACATTAAGGGCAATGATTTAGTAGTAAGTCGATCTTTGGTATTAAGTGCAGGAATCCACATTGAAAAAAAAACTAAATAGTAAGTTAACACGTTATATCTCCCATGACTCTTTCCACATTTCAAACATTAAAATAAACCATAAAAGTGATAAATTTATATTTTTACCATTATAGAGTCTTTGTTTTATATCGATTATAGCATCTACATTATAAATCTTAGACGCTAGCAGTCTTTCTCGACTTAAATAGTAATCTAACTCATCTCGTAACTCATCTCGTAACCACTCATAAAGAGGTACTTGAAAACCAGACTTTGGTCGTTCTATCAACTCTTTTGGTACATACTTATAGAGTACCTCTTTTAAAAGATACTTACCTTTGTTGTTTTTATATTTTATATTATTTGGAATCTGAGCAGCAAACTCTATAATCTTATGGTCAATGAGAGGCTCTCTAGCTTCTATGCTAACTGTCATAGAGGCTCTGTCTACTTTGGTTAGTATGTCATCAGCCATATAGGTTTTATAGTCTATAAGCATCATTTGGTTAAGTTCAGAAAGCTCTGTAATATTTTTAAAAGTTAAAAAATTAGTTAGGTCAAAGTCTATAGCACTATCAAGAAGAACCTCATTGAGCGTTTTGCTATCGACATAAGAACTTGCATTAATAAACATCTCTTCTATCGTTTTACTATTGAGAGCATTTTTGAACTTTTGATACTTATCTTTTATATTTTTCTGTTTTTTTGATTTTGGCAATAGATTATTAATCGTTGCAACAGCATCATCACTTAGAAGTTTGGTCATACTTTTAAGTAGAAATTTTTTTAGAGGAGCATTTTGAAGTTTGACCATCTTTTCTAAAGCAAAATATTTACTATAGCCCACAAAAGCTTCATCTCCTCCATCACCACTTAGTACTACAGAGACCTTCTCTTTTGCCAGTTTAGAAACCAGTAGGGTAGGTATGGCAGAACTGTCACCAAAGGGTTCATCGTACATATTGGGTAAGTCTTTTATAACCTCTAGCATGTCATCTTTGGTGCAGTAGTACTCGGTGTGGTCGGTTCCTAAATGCTCAGCTATCTCTTTTGCAAAAGTCGCTTCGTTGTAGTTTTTTTCTTCAAAACCTATGGTAAAAGTTTTAAGAGGGGTAGTAGAGTTTTTTTGTAACAGTGCTGTAACCAAAGAGCTGTCGACTCCACCACTTAAAAAGACCCCCACAGGAACATCGGAGACCATTCTAAGTTCAAATGATTCACTAAGAATGTTTTCCAGTTCACTTACTATCTCCTCTTCACTTTTTTGTAGTTTCTCTTTTTGGTAAAACTCTTCAACTGACCAATAGCACTTCTCTTCGTAGCTATTATTTTTACAGTCAACCACCAAATAGTGTCCAGCTTGTAATTTATGGGTGTTTTCAAATATGGTCAATGGAGCAGGAATATAACCAAACCTAAAGTAATAAGGAAGAGATTTTTTATTGATTACCTTTGTAAAGCTTGGATGAGTGTAGAGGGTTTTCAGTTCACTTCCAAATAAAAAAAGATCATTACGTTTATAATAATAGAGGGGTTTTACCCCAGCTCGGTCTCTAAAAATATAAAGTTCTTTGCTTTTAGCATCATAAATAGAAAAGGCAAACATTCCTCTAAACTTCTGAACAGACTCTACACCCCATGCGTGAAATGCTTTGAGTATCACCTCTGTATCGGTATGAGAGCTAAAGCTATAGCCTTTAGCTATTAGCTCCTCTTTTATATCGGCAAAGTTATAGACCTCTCCATTATGTATAAGCGTAAGCTCTTCATAGTACATAGGTTGAGAACCCAAAGGAGAGAGGTCTAAAATGGAGAGTCGTCTATGCCCTAAGCCTAAACTATAGGTTTTTTCTTCATAAAACTCAGACCTTACACTGTCTGGACCACGATAAGCAATGCTGTCTCTCATCTGTTCAAGTTGTTTTTGTGTTGTCTCTTTTGTCTGGTCTATGAAACCTACTATTCCACACATATTTATATATCCTTCACATATAGGTCTTTATTTTTTATCTCATCTCTTTTATATAAACCCTTATGTAGTAAAAGGTAAGAAGCTACTCTATAAAAGAAAAAGTAGAGCAACAGAGCCATAGCTACAACAAAATCTTCTTTAGAATAAATAGAGAAAAAATATAAAGCTACCCCAAGTAATATAAAGAAACTATAATAAGCTACTCTAAATTTGTCATGATTCCCTATAAACTGAGCATACTGAGTAAAGTCATATCGTTTATGTGTAGAGTGTTCTATGACTCTTAAAAGAGGAAAGAGTACTATAGATAATAGTATTAGAAATAGTAGTTTATCACTCTCTACAAAGAGTATGAAAGGAAAAATATATTTTGTAATTGCCAACATAGAAAAGGTCAATAAATTCCATCGACTTCGTACATGATTATGCCAATAAAAAAATACTCTATTAAGAACAAGTAAAAGTAGAAAAGGTAAAATATTTAATTTAAGTTCAAAATAACTATTTATGACATAGAGAAGAGCTATAGATATGAAGACAGTTAAATATCTAAACGTTATAATTTTATTATAATTTTTTTGTATATAAGCATAACTCTTTTCATCTAAGCGTAAAGTAGGTTTCTCTTCACTTTTTGTAGTTGCTATATCATTTTCTATATAGCCTATCTCATATAAGGTATTAAATATAATTTGAGAGAGTAAAAACAGTAAAATAAAAGAACCAAAGTTAATATCTACATAAGTATAAGTCAAAATAAATGGTGGAATTATAAAAATAATGATCCATGAAATAAAATCAATTTTACTCTTTAATCTACTATATATAAGATAATAAAATGGCATATAAAACTTTAACATTTAAAACTCCTTGAGTATTGATATATTAGAATACTTTTCCCAAAAAGCACAATCTTTTTCTTTATTACAGACAGCAAAAGCACTATCTGCTACTTGCATCAATGGTAAATCAGTTTTATTATCACTTACCACAATAAGTTTGTCTATATTTGGAAACTGTTTTTTTAATAGTTTATCTTTACTTAGTAGTATATCTTCATCATATTTACCAAGGTAAACCCCATTAGCTACTTGTAATTTAGAGGCATAAAAGTACTCAGCCTCAAGATAGTTAGCTACCTCTTTTATTATAAACTCATACGAACCAGACATTAAGACAATGCTGTAGCCTTCTTTTTTGTATTGCATCAGCATATCTACTATGTTTTTTTGAATTTGAGTAGAGAGAAACCCATACACAAACTTATGGGCATGAGTCTCTATCTCTTGAACAGAATTTTCTTTTAAAAAACCAGTTGCATAAAGGCGAATCAGATCTTTTTTGGTATATTTATAAACAAAATAGTTGGCTACCTTAACCACAAAAAGTCTTGATATTTTTCTAAATATTTGATACCTTTTATTGTCTTTAAAATAGTTGTCTAAAAAACTAAAGGTGGTATTGACACTATATACGGTGTCACATACATCAAAAACTGCTATTTTCATTCTATTTTCCCTCTACTAAATCATTATAAATCTGAGAGTATTTTCTTATAGCCATCTCTTTAGAGAGTGATTCATGATAAACTCTATCATACTCTTCTAAATCTTTTTCTATTTTCATTCCTTTTGCTATATCCAGACAAACTTGTGATAAATTTTCTTTTATCTCTTCAATATCAAAAGAGTATCCTATGGTTTTGTTTTCTTTGAAAAACTTATTCATATCTCCTATTCCATTGTTCGTAATAGAGTAGAGTCCACAAGCAAGGTTTTCAGCAAATTTAGTAGGAGCTGAAGCTGTTTTAGAGAAGGTTGCTTTTATAATAAATATAGAAGCATCGGCAATATTAAGATACTTATACATATCATAAAAATCAACTTCAAGTACTTTTAGTCTATTTTTATCTATCTGAAACTCTTCAATTTTTTTAGCAATAAAATCATGTTCAGATTTATTTAAAATAAGATAATGCAAGTTTTTATTATTTTTCATAAGTTCTGAAACAATCTTAAGTTCATTGTCAAAATCATACCAGTTTGAAACAGCCCCTGCATGAAGTAAGATTTTATCATTCTCTTTGTAGCCTAATGCCTTTTTAAATACTTTTCTTTCACTATATGGCATTCGTTTAAATAGCTCTTTATTGGCACAGGTAGGAATAACAGTTATTTTATCTTTATTGGTAAACTGGCTAATGTATGGAATAGAAGCATAAGTAAGCGTAACAATAAAATCAGATTGCTTATAGGCATAGTGTTCTATACCTTTTAAGAGTTTATATAAAATAGAACCTTTTTTTAGTCGACCAACTTCAGCTTTTTCATCTATCTGAAAGCCTCGAATATCATAAATAACTTTTAAGTTATATTTTCTTTTTAAAATCAGTGCAATCACCACAGGAATCAAACTACGAGCATGAACAATCTGAATATTTTTACTTTTAACAATGCTTTTTAACTCTTGATAGGCAGAGAGTATCTGTTTAATGGTTGATAAAATTCCATACTTATTACTATACTGTTGATAATACCAATCAATCCCACTTTTTTGTATCTTTTTCGATAATTCATCTATAGTTTTTTTACTTAAATCTTTTTCAAAAGAGTATAAAGAGATGTTATGCTCTTTTTTTAAATCAATCAAATACTCTAAAACTTGTGATTTTCCAAGTGGTTCACTCATTCCTAAGATTGATATGTATAGTATGTTTTTACTCATTTAATACCCCTTCCATATTCTCTTCATACCACATTTGAAACATTAAAATTGTCCAAACTTTTCTATCATTATTTTTACCTTTAAAAAATAAATGTTTTAAATCTTCTATATAATGCTCATTAAAAATATTTTGTTTTTTAATAAGTGAACTATCTAAATATTTATCAATTAAATACTTTAACTCATTTCGTAGCCAATCATTTATAGGTATTCCAAATCCTGTTTTTTTTCTCTCAAATAACTCTTTTGGGACATAGTCTGATAGGATATCTTTTAGTATTTTCTTATTTTGTTTATACTCAATAGGTATAGTAGAAGAAAACTCTATTATCTTATGGTCAAGTAAAGGTTCTCGACTCTCAAGAGAAATACTCATAGATGCTCTATCTACTTTAACCAGTATATCATCTGCTAAATAACCTTTAAAATCAGAAATCATCATTTTTTCAAGATTATTTAGATTTTTATAATCTTTATCTGATTGATAAAAGTAATGTCCTTTTAAAGCTTTTTCCACTTCATACTTTGTAAAGACAGAGTTAGAAACTTTAAACATATTTGCTATATCTCTATGTTCTAAACTATTTTTTAATTTTAGATATTTTAAATAATATTTTTCATTATAATTTTGCAGTTTTATTATTGGATCAGGAATAGCTTTTAAAGTTTGTTGCACTAAACTTTTTAATGGTATAGTGTTTATCTTGTCATATCGTTTATTAAACAATCCATAACTTGTATAACCATTAAATAGTTCATCTCCTCCATCACCTGAGAGGACAACAGTTACTTTTTCTTTGGCTACTTGTGAGACTAAGGTTGTTGGAATAGCTGAGCTATCACCAAAAGGTTCATCATAAATCTTAGGTAATTGAGGAATAATATCCATAGCATCTTGTTTAGAACAATAGTGTTCTGTATGTTCTGTTCCTAAATACTTTGCAATCTCTTTAGCATAATGAGCTTCATTATATTTTTCATCATCAAAACCTATGGTAAAGGTATTGATAGGTTTATCACTATTTTTTTGTAAAATAGCTGTAACCAAAGAACTATCAATACCTCCACTCAAAAATGTACCTACAGGAACATCTGAAACCATTCTAAGAGAAAATGAATCAATGAGAATTTTTTGTAACTCTTTTTTGGCATCACCATAAGATAAATCTAGTTTCTCTTTTTTATAAAAATCAACAATATCCCAATAGCTTTTAACTTCCATAGAATTAGAGATTAAATTATACTCTAAATAGTGTGCAGGTTTTAGTTTATAAGTATCTTGAAAAATAGTGTGTGGAGCTTGAATATATCCAAATTGTAAGTAAAGAGATAACGCATCTTTATTGATATTTTTTTGAAATCTTGGATGAGGATAAAAGGCTTTAAGCTCACTAGTATATAAAAATAGACCATCTTTTTGATAGTAATAGAGTGGTTTTACTCCTGCTCTATCTCTGACAATATATATCTTCTTTTTTTCCTTATCGTAAATAGAAAAAGTAAACATTCCTCTAAATCTATCAATAGACTTTAATCCCCATTGATGAAAAGCTTTTAAAATTACCTCTGTATCGGAGTTAGAGAAAAAGCTATAATCTAATGCTTTTAACTCTTCTCTAATCTCTTTAAAGTTATAGACTTCACCATTATAGATAATACTCAAATTTTCATAGTTCATAGGTTGATGTCCATGAGTTGATAAATCTTGAATAGAGAGTCTTCTATGCCCAAAACCTAACTGGTATTTCTCTTCTTCAAAAAACTTATATCCACTATCATCTGGACCTCTATGGTGTAGAGTATCGGTCATCTTTTGTAACAAGTTTTTTGAACTATTTTTTTTATAGTCTATGATTCCTATTATTCCACACATCTATTTACCTTTATAATTTTTTAATTCTAAATAATTAAATATATTTTGAGGCTTTAACGCCATTACATAATTAGAACTAGAAATTAAGGATAAATTATTATCTATACCTGATAAATATTCTATCAAATAATTAAAAGTTTCCATATTTATTCTTTCTTTATTATTTATTATATTAAGCTTTTTATTTGGAATACTGCTATATATAAATAGTGGAATATCATATTCATCTTTATATGGAGGAAAAAATCCATGACCATGTTTTTTATCACTTATGACTTCTCCATGGTCAGAAAAATAGACAAATAATATTTTTTTATTTTTAAATTTTTGATAAATTTTTGATAAAATATAATCAGTAAAATATATAGTATTATCATAGTAGTCAATAATACTTTTTGGATCTTTTATTAATGATTTATTTTTAGGATATCTAGACTGATAGTCAAAGTGGGATCCTATTAGATGAAAGACAAAAGCTTGTTTTTCTTTATCATCTATATTGATTTCATTTAATTTTTTTAACAAAACAGAATCGGGTTTAGCAAGTTTAAAATTTATATTTAAAAAGTATTTAATATCTGTCTCATTTGCAATTGAAGAAATATAGTTATCATGTTTTCCTACTTGTCCTTGATTAGAAATCCAATATGTATAATATCCATTTTGTTTTAACTTTGTTATAAGTGAATAAGAAGTAAAAAAGTGATTAAAATCATTCACTTTTGCATTAGTAAAACTTAAGGCTAATGAATATCTTGTTTGGTTAGCAGGGGCAATAGCATTATAAAAATATCCATTTTGTTGATTTTTAAAACTATCTAAAAATGGAGTAGTTTTTCTTTTATATGAATATGCTGACATATGCTTCTTAGAAGCAGATTCTCCTATTATTATTATTATTTTATCATATAATAAGTTTTTGGATAAATGATGTTTATTTACGGCAAGATAATTTATATAATTATTTCTATTCTGTATTAGTTTTAATTTATCTTTGATTTGTATATACTTGTAAGCTATATTAAAAGGTAAAATTTCTGTTAAAGGATTTTTATACACAGAAATTATACTGATTAAAAATACAACAAACAATATGCTAATAGATTTTAGCTTTATATTATAAATTAAAAAAAAAGAATTTAATTTCATATATTTAAAAAGTAAATATATGTAAATTATAGTATATATAAAAAGAAAATAATCACTTATACTAAAGTAGTTTTTGAGGTATTCTATTTGTTCATACAAAGGAGATAATAAAGCAACTTCTAGTCTAGAATCAATCATAAGATATCCCCAATGTATATAAATATGTGAGAAAACAATACTAGTAATTATAATAAATATTGATACTGTAAAAAATAAAAATCTATTAGAAATTGATAAGAGAAATAAAATTATTAAAAATATAAAACTCATAATTAAATGTTTTAATGTTGTATAGCATAGTAAAATAGGAAGCATTACGATAATACTTAATAAAAAATTATTAAATATAAATTTCTTTTTCTCTAATAATATTCTATTTTTTAATTTTTCTTTTATATTTGATATTACTGTCATCTATTTTTTCTCACTTTCAAAAAGTTCTATCCACTGATTTACAATTCTATTTACATTATATTGCATTGCTGTTTGTTTTGCATTTTTACCTAACTTTTGAGCTAAATTTTCATCTTTTATCAAACGCAGTAATGCTTTTTTTATCTCTTCTAAATTTTTCACTTCAACTTGTATCGTATCTACTCTATCAGTTGTAATCTCTTGAAGTCCATCTATCTTCGTAGTAATAGTTGGTCTTTCTAAATACATAGCTTCAAGTGCTACAATTCCAAATGCTTCAAATAAAGAGGGGATAACCACAATATCAGATAGTTGAATAACCTTAAAAAGTTCTTTTTGTTCAAGATTTCCTGTAAGTAAAAACTGCTCTTTTATATTCAAATCATTTATTTGTTTTTCAATTTTATCTTTAATATTTCCACCACCAGCGATTATCACTTTTGGGGTTAAGTCAAATTCTGATTTAAGTTTATAGATGGCTTCTATAAGATATTGATGTCCTTTACTTTCATGCAATCTTCCTGGTATTATAATATTGTAATCATTACTAGAAATTATATCTTTTTGTATTTTACCTTTAATTGCATTTTCAATAGATTCTGTATCAATAACATTATAAATCACTTTTATATTTTTCCATCCAAAAAAATCTTCATAATCTTTTTTTGTACTTTTAGAGACAGCAACTGTAGCAAAGTCTAATTTTCGACTTTTGTTAAATATCCAGTTTCTAAAAGAGTACCATAAGCCTTTTTTAGCTGTATCAGAGGATATATTGTAATGTAGATGAGAAATGACTTTTATATCTGAATGAAATAAAGATACTAACCTAGAGTATAAAATACCAAAATATAAATGCCCCCAAACTATATCTGTTTTAAAAATTTTTATCTCTTTATGAAGTTTTACTATAGCTTCTATAACTGACCATCTATGTTTAAGATTTAGATTTGTAACTTTTATATCGTAGTTTGTAAGTTCATTTTTTAAATCATCGGGAGTATTAAAAATGCAAACTTTTACATTATGACCTTTTTCTTTGAATTTTGGAAGTAGTGTTACAAGTAACCTCTCCGCTCCTCCATAACCTAGGGTTGGGATAACTACTAATATATTCATAATGTAGCCTTTTTGATTAAATTTAAAAATTTTTCTTCATCAAAATCTTGATAAAATTCTCTCGCCCAATCATATACAAGCTTAGAGTACTCTTGATATCTTTTATCATCTTCAGTTGCAGGTAAAAGCTGTTGTAACTGTGTTTCATCTGTTAATATAAACTCATTTATAGGATAGTTATATTGATTAAAAAAAATCTCTCTAGGAGAGCGGGACTCAAGCATATCTACAAAAATAGTAGGTATACCCTTGAGTGCAAAATCAAATGCTGTTGTAGACTTTGAAGTGATATGTAAAGATACATCATCAATGATTTTATCAATAGATGCATTATCATCCATCCATGATAGAAACGATAACTCTTCTTCAAAAATAAGCTTATCATTTCTATCATATCTAGGATGATTTTTAAAAATGATTTGATAGTTATTTTCAATAAAATAGTTTTTATTAGCATAGATGATTTTTTTGATAACTTCATAATACTCTTTATTTGAAGATAAATCTACATTTTGTAACGAGTAGAGAATAACTCTTTTATTTTTTCTTTTTTGATAGGGGGATAGTTTTTGGTAAAAGCCTATGTCTATAATATTTTTTTTAGAATAAAAACCTGTTTTATCAAATCGTATTAATAACTCTTTAAATCCTCTACCATAAACCATATTTATAATATTGTTTTTTATTTTTATACTATGAGGCTTAGAATTTATAAGAGTTGTATCATGACCATTCCAAATCATACCATGTTGATAGTCTATAATCTTTGATAACGGATTTATCTCTCTCCATAAAGTCACATTATTATTAGCTAAAACTATATACATTTTAGCATTAAATTTTCTGAAAAAAATATCTTTTATAATTTTAGAAACTTTTTTTTCTCTTTTATAATAGTTGTCATATTCTTCTATAGAATAGTTTTTATTTTTTTTAGTAAAAATTTTTCGAAGTAACACTTGAATTAAAGTAATAAAGTCTAAAGGAACAGCTTCTGGATTTCGAGGATAATGACTATATGCTCCTTTTAAATCAGTTTCTTCAAACTCTATATAGTTGATATTATTTTCTTTACATACTTCTATAAAGTTTTTAAAGAAAGGGTTCTCTCCTTCTCTATTAAAATGATTTAGATATACAAAGGCTATATCATAGTTTTTATTTTTGAACATGATTGATATAAAATATAAAATAGATTTAAACATTTAATACCTCATTATAAACTTCTATATATCTTTTAACCAAAAATTCTGGTTGTAGATTTGCTACAAAATAGTTATAACTCTCTTTTTTAATCTGATTTAATTTTTCTCTATCTTCTATCAACTTTAAAAGTACCTCTTTTATAGTCCTGTTTCGTGCATAAACAAAAGGAGCATACTCTTTGTTTTTTGAGATAGACCTCATAATCTCTCTACTGATAAAATCAGCACCATTTATGACAACATTACCAGCACATAACCCTTCTAAACTAACTTGATGAAATCCTCCTGTTGATATCTCATCAATAGTAATATCTGTATTGAGTCTAATTTGATACAACTCATCTGGATGAATACCAGATATATCAACTATCTCCACCTCTTTGGAGTTCTTAAAATAGTCTAATGCACTATTTAACTCTTTTGAGTATTTTGTACTCCATCGACCTCCACTATTTTTCTGAGCTGGACTATAAAGAATTTTTATTTTGTCATCATAGTTAGGTTTAAATAATGGTTTTTGTAAAATAATATTTGGAACCATTATAAAATCCAAATGAAACCTTGGTTGGTACTGTGCTACAGCTAACTTTTTGGAGAATTTAAATGGCATTGCTAATGAACGGTCAAAAAAGAGAGGTCCCTCTTTTGGGTAAGAGTGAGTTTGATAAATAAACTTTATATCTATATCTTTTGTATATTTTATAAGTAAAGTAATAAAATCTTTATTTATATTATTATGTATATGAATAATATCTGTTTGATTGATTAAGTTTATAATCTTTTCTTTAGACGTATCTGTATATAAAATAGTATTATCAACAAACTTTCCCTTTTTATTGCCATTATAATCTTCTAAAATCAAACATTCACTTTTATAAGGAGTGTATTGATTGATGGCCTGACTTATCTTACTTGGTGCTGCAACTAGTGGTGTTTGACTAATATGTAATATATTCATACCGAACTCCATCTTCTAATGAATAGATTAAAAACTCTTTTAATGTCTTCTCTGTGCAAATTGTTTTATATCTTATATAAATCTCTTCTTTTAGATAAATCGCAATTAATTTATCTTCAAGTTCTTCTAACATCTCTCTAAAAGTTAAACTTTTACTTTGTAAATTTTTACTAATAACAAAAAAACCATCTAAATCTAAAAAATTATTTTGATATTTTTTTAAATCAAGTTGAATATTACTTCTAGAATAAATCTCAATAAAATCTTTACTTTTAGAAGAGATAGCTTTTTGATAGGATTTGATTGTATCAAAAAGCTCATTTTGTTCTTGAAAAGAAATTTTTGCTCTTAATTCTTTGTTTATAGAGTTTTCAAGTCTTTTATGATAAATCAAAAAATCAATCTCTTTATAAAATTCGTTTATAAACTCTAAAGACTCTGAAGTAGTAGCGATATATATAAAAAGTATATTTGGTGAAGTTTGCCGAATTAACATTGGAAAAATATTGACAGAATCATAAGAAATAATAAAATCAATTTCTTTAAAAGGATTCATAGTCCAAATATAATGACTTTCAAATATATTATAAAAATCATCTTTTGTAGAAAGCTTTCTATCTCCACGGGAAGTTAAATAATAATACTTTTTAGTAAAAGTACTTAATTGATCTTTTTGATAATTCTCAAGATAAAACAATGTTTTATCTACTGTTTTATTTGAGATTTTTACTACTAATTTATCTGAAAAATATTTTATGTATCCATATGATTTCTTATCTTTAAATAAAAAATGAAGATAATTAATCATCTTTTTAACTGTTTTTTTCATACCAAAACCCCCAAGGCATAGGATATACTTTTGAACCTATATACCATACGATTAAGAAATTTAATACAAAGCCTACTAATGTAGCATAAGCTGCACCTATTGCACCAAACTCTTGTATCATAAAGTAGCTCAAAATGATTTGTATAACGGTTGAGACAATGGTTGCTAAAGAGACTAAATGATTTTTCTTTTCAAAATAGATATAGTTTACAACCATAAAATACATTCCTTGAAAGGAGTAAGCAATAGCAATGATAACAATATATTCAACAGCTGAACTAAATTTACTATCTATCATGATAGGAAAAAGCAGTTTCATACTCAGACCAAAAAGAATAGAAAAAATAAAAATACCAATAAAATATTTATAGGCGAATTTTACAAGTTTAATTTTCCCTAGTTGGTTAATAGATTTTAATTTTTCCATCTGATAAGAAGCATAAGCAGTATTAAAAGCCCCTGCCAAGATACCTACGATAGCACCAAACTGATACCCTAAAGCATAGACTCCTGTATACTGTAAGCCAACTAAGAAGGTAATTAAAAATATATCTACACCTGTTCTCATCCATTGAGCAAAATAGTGTGGTAAAATAGATATACCAAGTTTAAGAGCATCTTTGATATAGTTTTTATTAAACGTTAAATCTAAATAGCCTCGCTTAATAATAAATACCATACTAATAAACCCAAATAAAATAGTAACAGAAGCTATACCCCATACTCTACCTAACCAATGAAGATTAAAGGCAATGATTAATACCAATGAAACAACAATATTAAGTAAAGTCATCACTGTTTCGTATATAGCAAATGGCTTTGCTTCTTGTTGTACTCTCCAGATTGTTAGATTAAATTGAGATATCATAGACATAAGTGCTACCACAATAGAAATATAAAGCCATTCATAAGGAAGTGTGATTCTTTCATGTATAACAGATTTAAAAATAAATACAGCTAAAAAAACTATTATTGTCATAAAAGACAAGATATAAAAACTATTTCCAAGATACTCTTTAAACTCATCTTTACTCAAATGAAAATAATTGACACTAATAGCACTATTCAAACTTAGACCAACAAACAAGACTAAAAATTGAACATAAGTATTAAAAATAGATATAGTTCCATAATCTTCTTGTGAAAGATAACGAGTTATAATAGGTAAAAGAAGAAAAGGAATACCTTTGTTTATAAAACTAAATAGTGTATATATTATGGTGTTTTTTGCTACTTTACTTGTTTTTATTTTTGTTATTATTTTCATAAAGTTTATATACCTAAATCATAAATTTGAATAATACCCACTAACTTGTTCTTTTCTAACACTAAGAGAGAATTGATTTTAGATTGTGTCATTAATTCTTGTGCATCGGTTAATTTCGCATCAAGACTAATGGTTTTAGGATTTTTAGTTAAAAGATCGTTGGCTGAAAATTGAAAAAAATTGACTTCATTATTTTGTTGTATATTTTTCTCTATTTTTGGATTATTTATTAGGACACTTAATCTGAATTTATCATTTGATATGGTTTTAGTAGAAAACTTAAAGATGCTAGAGATATATGTATGTATAAAATTTATTGTAATTATCTTTCTATTAAAATTTAGTATAAATTTTAAATTAAAGGATTTGTTTTCTAATTGCATTATTTAATAGGATTAATAATTAAAACTTCATTGATTTCTGAAAGCATGAGCATGGATAATGGGTAATAAACCATAGGTTTATCATGTATTGGTAAAAGTTGTTTGCTTATTCCTTTGGTAATGGGGTAAAGTCGGCTTCCTCTTCCTCCTGCTAAGATAATACCTTTCATTATGATAAATGACCTTTATAGTGAATTTTAAGATTTATTCTTTTTAAAACTTTAAACAATTAAATTAAACAATTACTGTGATTCTATCATAATGTGAGTTAAAATGTCTTTATTTAGAGATGACTTCTTGTTTATAGGCTTGAGATAATCGATCAAGGTGTGTACGGATATATTGTGCATTAAGTCGATCTCTATTGAGGTACTCTGTTTCGAGTTCTAAATCATTTTTAGGAATAATGGCTCCAGCTGGTTGTAGATTATTGTTTTGGTCATTGACCACGGTACGTATACCATAAGAGAAATCTTTTTTTCCATGGAGTTTTCCCCATTGGGTATTGGGTGTTTTCTCCCATGTTAGAGGTAAGGATAGCTCAAATCCTGCATAGGTTTGGGTGGTATCTTTTAGGTAGAGTGCAATAGAGGTATCTCCAAAGAAGCGTTTGAGTTGTAGCATACCTCCTTGGTCTTGATTCCAGAACTGTCCATAGGTAACCTCTCCAAAGAGATCAAGAGGGGCATAGTAGTAGCGGTAAGAACCAAGATAGATATCTCGGGTATCTTCTGATATATCTTGGTTTTCAAAAGATCCAATACGCAGATTAAAACCATGCTCTCCTGAGGTGGTGGTAAGGTTGGTATGGTTAAGAAATCCAAGATAGTGCTCTTGATATTTTCCTACAGAGAAGGTATTAAGCAATGTGTCGTGGTGAAGGGTCTGATTGAGCATAAGATTAACCCATCGACTCTGCAGCTGATCATGATATATTTTTCCATAGACTTGGTCATCATCAAAATTATGGCTATGGGTAAGGGGGGTATCATAGCATGTAGAGAGGGTTAGACCATCATAAAGTGTGGTGTAGGCATGGGTTCGTAAAGAGAGTGCATAGTCAAATAGACCAATTTCAGTACCCACCGTAGAGATGACACCTAATGAGAGCTCAAGATTGGGTTTAAAAAAACTGGAGTTAACTTTGGAACCGATAAAGGTTACATTGGTGGTATCAAATTCCCTTGAAAACTTTAGATTGGATTGAAGTGCTAATTTATTGTGTTGGTTGGGTTGGTTGAGATAGTTTTTAAAACTAGAGAGGGTTCCCTGTATGGTTAGTTGCTGTAAGTTATTTTTTAGAAGTGTAAGAATATAGTCTGTATTGGGATCTAGATATTGAGAGGAGGTTCCTAAAATAACCCCTAAAGCATCAAGATCATTACGTTCAAATATACCATTTTCACATTCGATGTAGAGCTTTTCTCCATATCTTCCTATTCGAATATTTTCAAATCCAATCTCTGCAAGTTTTTTTTGAAGTTTTAAGAGTTTTTGATTAGATAATCTAGAAGAGTTATGAGGTATGGTTTTTTGAGTATTTTTTAGTGCTATTTTTGGTTTGTTTATTGGATAAGATAGAGAAGAGGATCTCTCTACTTGAGCCAAATGCTTAGAAGTCTGTTGCTCTTCTAACGGAATAGATAGTGTAAGGGCTAGCGAGGTGGCTGACTCTGTTATATTTTGGCTGATCATGGTCTGAAGTTGAACTCCATTGAGCCATGTTTTGGGTGTACTCAAACGAAGAGCAACATGACTCTCTTTTGTGTCGTAATCTGCAAGGAGTGTGCTCCATGGAGTAAGGGTGGCTTCGATACCACCAAAGAGACCATTCATTCGCTGAGCAACTTTAGTATCACTACTTTTTCCATAACCCAAAGAGGTACGCATAAAGCCAATTTTTTTATCTAAGACAATGTAGTTATTGCTGAAATAGTTACTCTCTCCTCCTAAGTCTTGGGATCCTATAGCAATGTTGGGTAGATACTCTTGATGAAATGGAAGTTGATATTTAAAACTAAAACTTAAATCTCGTACTTCAAATCCGACACTCTCTTCGCGTTGAGTAGTGAATGCTTCTACTTCTGTAAGTTGTGTGACGACTTCAAGATTGGGTAGGAAACCAATACCTAAAAGATAGTTTTCCTCTGAAGTTTTAGGAAGGTTGTAGTTATAATCTCTTAGATGATTATTGAATTGATTATTAAATGATATGGTACCTAGTTTTTCTTCTAGAACTTGAGCATTAGGGGTATTGATAAGACCACTATAGCTTTGTAAAGAGAGGGCACTATTGATCTCTTGTGTAAAGAGTAGCGATGGAGAGAGAGAGAAGAGTAAAAAATATCGCATCTGAGAACTACCTATTTAAAATATTGTAATTTATTATATAGAGAGTTTGGTTAATTTTTCTCTACAGTTATGAAATGTTGTTATTTTATTTAATCGTTTTTTTGGAACTTATAGGTATTTTTAATATATTAAAATCTTTGACAACAATAAAAAATATATTTATAGATATTTATATATATTTGTTTTAGGTAAATATTATTGGTTTTATTTTTTTATGTTAAAATATAGGTAATGATTTTTTTAAAAGGAAGTAAAAAATGAAGCATATATTATTGGGATTGGGGATTTTACTCTTTGGTGGGTGTAGTGTCAAGGAGTATCAGCTTTTTAACGCAGATGATACTCAATATGTTCAAAGTAATGAAAAAGAGGTAAATATTAAATATGAGAGTAAAATCATGCCCGATGATATTTTGAGTATTGATATTTATAATATGAATCAAAAATCCAATATTTTGGGTAATGAGAAGCAGGAGAAGGGCAATGAGTATATTGTTTCTGCTGATGGAACCATCTATCTTCCTTTATTGCAAGAGATCAATGTTAAAGGACGTACAACCAAAGAGTTAAGTAAGCTTTTGACTGAGCGTTATGCGACGTATCTTAAGCAACCCTATGCCAAAGTAGCGATTAAAAATCATAAGGTTTATGTTTTAGGAGAGGTTAATAAGCAAGGAATGGTACCCATTACAGGAAATACCATCTCGATTATTGAAGCGATTGCAGCATCAGGAGGTTTGACCGATTATGCTGTACGAGATCGTGTGCATGTGGTTAGCAGTGAGGGGGGAAAATATAAAATTCGTACATTGGATTTAAGTAAGTTGAGTACGTTAAATATGAAAAATATTATTCTTAAGCATAATAGTATTGTCTATATTGAACCCCGTTCAGGAAAAGCATTACGTGTTGGAGTGCAGGATTATTTACCCATTTTACAAGTTATCTCAAGCCTTGCTTCAACCTATCTTGCCATCGATTATGTAACGGGTGGGGATAATTAATGAATCAGGAGATTTTAGATGATGAGGAGATGATTGATATTCGTCGTCTTATAGAGACCCTTAAACGTAACCGTTGGCGTATTTTTTGGGTAACGCTTTTAACTGTTTTGGCTACATTTATCTATCTCTATCCTCTTCCTGAGATCTATCGATCCAATGTGACATTGGCATTAGATAGTAAAGAAAACAGTCAGATTCAGACGGTATTGCCTGGTCAAATGTTAATGGATACCCAAAAAGATGAACGTTTACAGTTGGCAAAGGTCACGTTAAAATCTACAAAATTTATTGACTCAATTCTTGATCATCTTGATAGTGCCCATGCCTATTTTATTAGAAAAAACTTTAGAAATAATGAGGTGAATAGCTTCTCTAATCTTAAAGTTGATATTACCATTAATGATCCAAAACTTTATAATGAGTTTTTTAAAATCTACCCCAAAGATAATAATGGCTTTATTTTAAAAATAGAGAAACTTGGGTATGAACAAGAGCATCACTATAATGATGAGATTAAAGATGATGCTTTTTCTTTAAGGGTTATTAAAACCAAAGGAGAGGATCCTTTCGTCGACTCTTGGGAGTCGAAACTGGTTAATCTTTTGGGTAATACAGTAAAAGTTGTTGATGATCGTGCTTATCTTTTTAAGGTTTATGATAAGCGTACTCAAGTAGATTATATTATTAATAACATGAAGGTGACAACCTTAGCCAATAATATTTTAAAGATCGATTATCAAGATACATTGCCTACTCGAACTCAAAAAGTAGTTCAGGAGATCGCTAAGAGTTACATGGAGTATGATCTTGCCAATAAGACTGCTGAGCTTGAGCAGACCTTAGAATTTTTAGATAAACAACTGATTGATGTAAAGCAGACACTCAAACGTAAAGGTGAAAAATTAAAGCACTATCAACAAAAAAACAGTACCATTACGGCGTTGGAGTCGGGCTCTTCGTTGTTGGATGCAGTCGAAGAGAAAAAGGAGATGATTGATAAAATCAAGTTACAGATTGAGGTATTAAAAGAGTTTCGTTCTGCATTGGCACAGGGAGAGCTGAGCACGGTCTCTTTGGTAAGTGCAGGAATTGATACCTCTTCGATACAATCGCTTATAGAGACCTATCGTCAAAGTGAACAGCAGATTCGATCTTTACGTTTTCAACAAAGAGATATTACCAAGTCTGTAACAGATAATACTCAGATTAATGAACTGATTAATGAACTCAAATCGTTGCAATTAAATCTTCAAAACTTACGTATTAGTTTTACTGATGTACACCCTCAAGTTATGGAAGCAAGTGAACAACTACAAGCTGTAGAGAGTAAGATCCATGCAACCCTTGTTGCCAATTTAGAGAAGTTACAGCGAGATAAAGCCATTGCTAAATCTAGTATACTAAGTAATATGTTAATGGTTCAGCATACTTTAGAAAATCGATTGCGTCGTTATCGTAGCGATATAAGAGAGAAAAAAGCACTGCTTTCGGCACTTCCTGCCAAAAATATGGTGAATCAAGATCTACAAAGAAACTTTGCGGTAAGTGAAGATATCTATACTTTTTTATTACAAAAAAAGATTGAGTTGCAGATCTCAAAAGCTTCTGTAATTGCCAATACCAAAATTTTAGAGGATGCAAAGCTACCAACTTTTCCGATAAAGCCCAAAAAAAAGATGATTTTACTTTTGTCTTTACTTATGGGAGTGATTCTTGGAATAATCTATGCCTTCTTAAGAGAGCTTTTAGATACAAAAATACGGAGTATTCATGATATTGAAGCTTTAACAAAAGTTCCTATTTATGGGACTTTGCCCCTGAATAATAATGCACGTTTTTTTAAAGAGGCATTGAGAAATATACGAACGAATCTACAGTTTGTACTCTCTGAAGATAGTCACTGTACTCATATTCTTATCTCCTCTACAGTAGCGGGAGAGGGAAAAACCACCATTACAGCAGGTCTAGCGGATCTTATTGCACAAGCAGATAAGCGGGTTTTGGTTTTGGATTTGGATCTTCGTAAACCACGGCTACATAAAGAGTTAAAAGCACGTAATAAAGTAGGAGTAAGTAACTATCTTGCAGGAGAGGTAGTAGAAGAGAACTTAATTCAGAAAATAGGTGAGAATTTGGACTTTATCTCTGCTGGAACAATTCCTCCTAATCCTTCAGAGTTATTAATGAGTAAGAAATTTGAAGCATGGATAACTTCATTATCCAAAGAGTATGATTATATCCTTTTTGATACAGCTCCCATTGGTAGTGTTACTGATGCCAATCTTTTATTAAAATATAGCGATATATTGCTTCTTGTGGTTCGGGCAAATGAGGCAGAGAAAGAGTATATTGAGAATCTTAATAAATTGGTGGTAGATAAAAAGGTACATTCGGCTGGAATTATCTTAAATGGTGTAAAAATTTATAAGAGTAAAGGGTATGGCTATGGTTACGGATATGGCTATGGTTATGGGTATGATTATGGCTATGGAGAGAAGAAATAAGCAGCATGTTTGATTTTTTTAAAAAAGAGATGCCTTTACCTAAGATAGATATCCATTCGCATCTAATTCCATCGATAGATGATGGAGCACAAGATATGGAACAATCACTCTTTTTAATTCGAGAGTTGCAACGATTAGGATATGAGAAGCTGGTAATTACACCACACATTAGTGATATTTTTCCCAATACTCACAAGATAATAATCGATGGGTATGAACAATTAAAAAACGAGATAGAGAATCAGAAAATTGATATACAACTAGAGGTGGCTGCTGAGTATTATATTGATGATCGATTTTTTGAGCTCCTAGAGGGAGGAGAGATGTTGAGTTTTTCTAAAGAGAATTATCTGCTCTTTGAGTTTTCTTATTTTACACCTCCTTCGGATATTGATAATTTAATTTATGAGATTCAAAAAGGAGGTTATCAACCTGTCTTAGCACATCCTGAACGGTACTGTTATTGGCATGAAGATCTTAGGCAGTATGAACTACTCAAAGAGATGGGTATCCTATTTCAGATTAATCTTAATTCAATAGTAGGCTATTATCCTACAGGAGTTAAGAGAACAGTTGAACAGTTAATCATCAATGGAATGGTGGACTTCTTAGGTTCGGATACTCATCATCAAAAGCATTTAAATAGATTAAAAGAAGTTTCAAAAAATACTCTATATAAGAAAGTTTTTAAATATAATATAATTTTAAATAACCGACTTTCCTTTTGAAATTATTAGTTTTTTACTCTTTCATAAAATTTTTAACTTTATCAAGTTTCTTTTAATATCCCAAGAGTTAGAATAGAGTATATCTTAATAAAGAAAAGGGAAAAAAGATGTTGTCTTATATTGTTCGTGTATCGTTTGTAGTGTTTGTAATCTTGATGAGCGGTTGTGGAAGCAGTAGCTCTAGTGTAGATCAAAGACCTGTTTTAAATGAACAGAATGTGGTGGCTTCAGTAGAAGAACATGTTGTATTGGATGAAGATGCTTTGGTAGATGGTGTGGCTGTTAAGGATATTGTCATTCCCATAGCTCAAGAGTCAAAAGAGGGAGAAGAGAACAAAACAGTTTTAGAGGTAACACTTGTTGCGGGAACGGCATTTATCGATAGTGAGGGGAACCCTGTACAAGAACCACCTGTACTTCAAGTTGTGCAAAAGGAGAGTCATTCGATAGAGGAAAATGGAAATCAAGCCGAGATCAGCAATGTAGTAAAAGGGGAGATTAGATTTGTTGATTCAGAAGGTGAAAAGATTATTCCTACAGAACCTGTAGAGATTACCATGGCGGCACCTGAAGGTTCTAAGCCTGGTGATGAGGTTCGTGTTGAAATTCCTGATGGAGTGGATAAGGCAGTAGGTCAAGAGAAGTTAACTATTTTTATTGTAGATGAGAATGGAAATATTCGTATTGTTGTGGCACCAACAGTTTTTGAGACACTAGATGTGGTCGTGGTTGTTATTGAAAAAATTGAAGTTGTGGTGAATGATACATTAACAGGTGCTGAGGGAGGAAATTAATTCCTCTCTTTTAGGGATATCTATTTGATCCCTTCAACCCAGCTTTGCATTGCTTTATTTGCATCGGGGTTTGGGGCTTCCATAAAGCTTACAACAAAACCATCTTCGAGCTCTGCAACACCAATAGATCGTGGTCTTACAGCAAGTACTTCAGCTTTAGGAAGAACCTTTCCAAAACAGCAGATAATGTTTTTGGCTGCTTTGATCTCGTTGGCTACCTCGCCAACTTCAAGTGATGTGGTGTGGGCATAGTGGTCGAATTCGCCAATATACGTAGCAATGGGGTGAGCTTCGATCTGGCTTTTGAGGTAGGCAAGAATGCTATCAACATTTTGATGCTGGGTATCCTCTTTGGCAATTTTGGTGGTAAATACGGGGTATTTTTCTAGTACAGTAATCTGTTTCATGTTGCTCCTTTGATAGTTTGAAATTTTAAAAGATAAAAGGGGGATGTTGATTACATCCCTGGGATTCTTGGAATTCTTCCAAGTTTTGAGTTACGGCAGTACCATCCCCACCCTTTTTTCATCCAGTGACCAATAATGGGTAGAGGAATCATCTTGCCGCCATTATCATCTCGGTAGACAAATGCTGCACCATCTCCTGTATCCATAACACAGAGAATATTAAGATGCTCTTTGTAGCTCTGTTTAGAGTTGATCCCTTGCATCTTTTGGAAGATGTTGTAGGCGACATTTTTTGCCATAACTTCAGCCACATGTCCCTGTTTAGCACGCCACTCAGGACCCATTAGTGAAGCAGAGTCTCCTACCGCGTAGATTTTATCAAAGCCTTCGATCTCGTTATACTCATTGGTTACAACAAAGCCTGCATCACTAAGTGGTAGTCCTGAGGCTTCGATAATACCATGACCTTTTCCTGCAGCGATAAACATAATAAGATCCGACTCTAGCTTGGTACCATCTTCAAATTTAACGCCATTTTTTTCAAATGCTGTGATTTTAGATCCTACTTTTTTGTTGATCTTGGTCATACCAAACATCTTGTCCATCATCACAAGAGCTTTCTCTCCCATTTTTTGTCCAGGTTTCTCCATGGGGGCAAAGAAGGTCAATTCAAACTTATCACGCAATCCTTTTTTCTTGAGAAAGTTATGCACATTAAAGAGCACCTCAAATGCGGGTCCTCCACGTACAGCCGAGCTGTCTTTGGGGTTACCACCAAATCCCATGGCGATTTTTCCTGATCCTTTAGCAACAAGGGCATCAAGACGTACTTTGAGCTCTTCGGCCTCTTCGGGTTTTCCACAGATAGAGAGGGTATTTTCGATCCCTTGATGTTGGATCTTATCTTGTCCCATGGCGACAACAATGTAGTTAAACTCATCCAGTACTCGACCACTTTTGAGTGTTACTTTTTTACTCGCAGCATCAAAGGCGGTAACAGGGTCAACGATCAGTTGAAATCCATGCTTATTTGCCAACTGCTCTAGAGGAATAGAGACATCCGCTTTGGTGGCATCTCCTGTGGGGATCCAGATAGAGGTGGGGTAGATGTAGAAGTAGTCACGATCACTAACCAGTGTTGTGTCGATTCCCTGTTTTCGGAGGTAGATGGCGGTTTCAACACCCGCAAATCCTCCACCCAGTACCAGAACTTTTTCCATAATTGTGTTTCTCCTTACTTTAATAATCTAAGCTTATGATATCTATAACGTATCATTTTACAATAAAGTAGATGAATTTTATCCTAATTAAATAGTTTATGTAGAGTAAAAAGTATTTTTTGGATAAGATTGCAATAATATTCAATATTAGGAAACAGATCATGAACTTAACCCATTTAGATGAGAATAACAAGCCCAAAATGGTGGATGTCTCAGACAAAGAGGAGAGTCAGCGAATTGCTGTAGCATCGGGGGTTATTGCAGTTACACCTGAGGCGTATGAGGCAGTGGTGAGTAACTTAGCCAAAAAGGGTCCTGTGCTTCAGACGGCAGTTATTGCGGCGATTCAGGGTGCCAAGCAGACAAGTAATCTTATTCCGATGTGTCATCCACTGTTGCTCACTTCGATTAAGACCGATATTCAAGAGTTGCCCGATCTCCCTGGGTTTAAGTTGAGTGTACGTGTCAAGCTCAAGGGGCGGACAGGGGTGGAGATGGAGGCACTCACAGGGGTGAGTGTGGGGCTATTGACCATCTACGACATGTTAAAAGCCATCGATAAAGGGATGGTGATTGAGAAGATACAACTAGAAGAGAAATCAGGAGGAAAATCAGGTGATTTTAGACGATAAAACCCAAGATAAACCCGAGATCAATTACCCTTGTGAATGGGGATTTAAAGTGATTGGTACCGATAAAGAGAAGCTTGAAGCCTGCATCAAAGAGATTATGGCGGGACGAGAGCATCAATGTAGTGAGGGGAATGTCTCCAAAAAAGGGAAGTTCCTCTCGATGAATACCAAGTGTGAAGTTGCCTCAGAAGAGGAGAGAAATGCTCTCTTTAAGGCGTTTTCAGATCATGATGATGTGAAGATGGTGATATAACTTTTTGGGTCATGATGGTTGTAATCATGGAGAGGATGACATAGGTCAAAAAGAAGTAGAGTCCAATCTGAATCTCTGCTCGGGAGACCTCTCCTTGGTTGCTGGTCAGATAGACCAAAAAGATCGCCACTACAAAGACATCGAGCATTGACCATTTTCCTAGATGTTTAAAAAGTGCTACCCCTCGGTGGGCAAATTTAAACTCTTTAAAGAGCAGTGTCAAGATCAAGGTGCTGATCTTTAGCAGAGGAATAACAACCGAAAAGAGTAGAATGGTCATCCCTACCACATGCTCTCCACTCTCCCAAAGTTTACTAATAGAACCCACAATCCCTTTGGATTCAAATGATAAAATAACATCACCTAGATGTTCGATCTCTTTGTGAATGGTTACCATTAAGATGGGGTTAATCAAGCCAAAAATCAGCGAGATCAATGCGTCTGTTGCTAGTATGAGTGTGGCACCAATGGTACTACACCCAAGGGCAATAAGTAGCGTAGCACCTAGTGTTCCTAGAAAATAGTAAAGATAACGGTTTGCCTCTTTTCGCTCCTGTTGCTGTTGTGTTTTTAATTGGTTTAGCTCCTCTTTGCGTTTGTCTTTGATCCATCCAAAGGAGATTACCGAGGTGAGCTGATCGATCTTGCCTTGTGCGAGTGCAGCAGCATCGGAGGCTTTGGCGATGGAGGCAGTGGCAGACTCATACGCTTTAGCATGGGTATAGGCATGTATAGCCCAGTAGTTCATGAGAGTGAAAAGTATGATCAAGAGTAGAATACGAAAGATTCTCATGGATTCACCTTAAAGTAGAGTAGGGTGGTGGGCAAGATGCTTCGGTTGTTGTTATCTGAGATCATCACGTAGCGATTTTTCCCTACTTTGGTTAACCCTTCGAAATTGTTGTATCCCCACCCTTTGGCACTGTTAAAGGTCGCAATGTTTTGGGTTTGACACTCATGTTTGGTATTGCATCGATTAAGGTAGAGTTTGGTTAAGCAGACCACAAATGGTTTGCTAAGACCATTGTAAGCACGCTCTATTATGAGAAGATTACCATCGTCCATCACCTCCATGGCGGTAATGGCACTGTTAGGATAAGGTTGCATTCGAAAGTGCCATACTTTTCCATTGAGGGCATAAATGGTCTGATGGCTATTGGGTGTTTTATTGATGGGGTGTTCTGCTGCAGTGAGGATACCATATCGAGGGTGATAGGCAACTGCCTCAAAGATGCTGTTGCTGTTTTTATAGGATCGCTTTTTCTGTAGGCGTTGGGGTAGCTGATAGTTTCTAAGAATTTTTCCCTTTTTTGAGAGCTTTGATATGCGGGGATAGCCCTCAAATGAGATAATGAGATTGTGGTTTTTATCGAGGGTGAGCCCTTCGCTGTCGGGGTGTTTGATCTGGTTGTTTCGCTCTTTAATATGAAACGCCTTCAGGTAATTGAGCTGTTCAATTTTTTGATTAAATTTGGCATGAAATTGATAGAGATAACCTTTGTCTCCAATCATATAAAGGGAGTGATTTTTGGGATTATATGCCAGATCAGAGAGCTCTGAGAAAGGGATATTCTGGCGTTTTGGATAGATAAGGGTTTTTTGATCAAGAATGGTAATATGGTGGTTTTGGTTACCTTTTGCTGCAAGGTTGGTAAGGGTACATCCTGAGAGTATCAGAAGAATCGAGGCGTGTAAAATATGTTTTTTCATGTCAATGATTATAGCAAAAAGAGATGAAATTATTCGATGAGGGAAGTATTTAAATCAACTATTAATAGAAAAAAAGATAAAATCTTAATTGTTAATATATAATAACACAAAAAATGGAGTATTTTTGAAAAATAAGCAGTATTCAGTTAAAGTATTTGAGACCACTGTAGATGATGAACAGAAGTTTATGGCGTTTTTTGATACCAACTATACTCTTTTTAAAGATCATCTTATTCTTCTTCAAGGGGAGGTAAGTAACCGAATTATTGCTTATCTTGAAAAAAAATCTCTGAAGTTTCTTATTAATGAGCAACTCCCTGTTGGACGATCCCGCAAAGCCTTAGAGGAGGAGTTAAAAGCCCGAACCATTGAGAGTGGTGTGAATGAACAGATTGCTAAAGCTGAACTAGAGAAACTCTCTAGCCGTTTGGAGAATAATTTAACCGTTTTAGATGAGATGGTTCGTAGTGGAAGAGAGCTCAATATTGAGGGGGATCTTCTGCTTTTGAATCGTGTTAACAGTGGAGCGACGGTGCATACAACAGGGAATCTCATTATCACTCAAGTGGTCGAGGGAGCCATCCGTTGTGATGGATACTTTATGATGATTACAGCTTCTCCCAAAGCAAATATTATTTTTCATGGTGTCGAGGTTGATAGTGCTCTTTTAGAGAACAAGCTTAACCGAGTTGAGTTAAAAAACAATGAAATCGTTATAACCCCAGTGATAAAAAAGGAGATAAATTGGGCATCGTAATTGCAGTGATCAGTGGAAAAGGTGGTGTTGGAAAGACAACCGCAACAGCAAACCTAGGTTTAGGTATTGCTATGAATGACAAAAAGTGTGTGGTGGTTGACTTTGATATTGGTCAGCGTAACTTAGATATGATTTTGGGGCTAGAGAATCGCGTGGTCTATGACCTTGTTCAGGTAATGGATGGTGAAGCCACCGTTAAACAAGCCCTTATCAAAAGTAAGGTAAGCGATAATCTTAGCTTCTTAGCAGCCTCTCAGAGTAAAGATAAAAGTGTATTGCGTTCGGATAAGGTGCAAAAGCTGATTCAAGAGCTTAAAGAGAATTTTGATTATGTTATTCTTGACTCTCCTGCAGGGATTGAGAGTGGTTTTGAGCATACCATCGAGTTTGCTGATGCTGCGATTATTGTGGTAAACCCTGAGGTTTCATCGATTCGTGATGCTGACCGTGCCATTGGAATTTTGGACTCTAAATCTCAAAAAGTTAAAGAGGGTGAAGAGGTTGCAAAGTACCTAATTATTAACCGTATATCTGCCGATATGGTACAGAGCGGAGAGATGTTAAGAAGCGAAGATATTTTAGAGATTTTAAATATTAAATTGGTGGGTAAAATTCCAGAGGATAAAGGGGTGATTGATGCTTCTAACCAAGGAAAGCCTGTCATCTTGGATAAAAAATCAATAGCAGGACAAGCCTATGTCCGTATTGCTGGTCGTCTCTGTGGTAAAAAAGTGGATATGAAAGATGTAGAGATCAGTGATACGGGGCTTTTCAAGAAAATAGCGGGGATATTTAAATAATGTTTTTTGATTGGTTTAGTAAAAAAAAGAGTGCCTCAGTTGCCAAAGATAGGTTAACCATTGCAATTATGTCGGATCGAGACAGTACAGGGGATCTTCCCTTTATGGATGAGATGAAGGCAGAGATTGTAGAGGTTGTAAAAAAATATGTGGGCGTTAGAGCCGTAGATATACGTAAAGAGATCGAAGGAGATATCGAAGCATTAGCAATTGATGTTGAATTGGATCGTAAGGTACACCCCTAAGCGGGGTCTCCTTGGTGTTGTGCTTTAGGCAAGCACCTCGGGAATACGGATGGTTTGACCAGGATAGATTAGGTCAGCATCTTTGATTACTTCAAGGTTTGCTTCGACAATATGGGTATATTTACTCCCATCATCGTAATATTTGGTTGCAATCTCCCAGAGGGTATCTCCCTTCTCGATGGTGTAGAAGATCTCCTCAGGAATGGTTACCTCTTCTTCTTGATTGCTTGCATTAATCATCTCTAGAGTGACGAGTTGATCGGCATTGACTTTGGCAATTCCTTCAACATTTCCTGCAATAAGAATGGCTTTTTCTCGTGTTGCAAAATCTTTGGCAACACCTGCGAGCAGTACTGTATCACCATTGACTTCTACTACAAGACCATCTACAGGAAGCTCTTGGAAACTCTGTTCGATCTCCTCTTTAATCGCTTGAGCATCATCCCCTTTACCCAAGATATCTTTACCCGCACCACTTACAAAATCAAAAAAACCCATTTTTTATCCTTTTTAATTAAAATTGTTACTATTCATTATATTCCAATAAGCTTTAATTTTCTTTTAATATGCGGGGTAGGGTAATGCCTGTTTGATTTTGATATTTCCCTCGACGATCTTTATAGGTGGTCTCACATGCTTCATCCCCTTCAAAAAATAGCACCTGAGCAATTCCCTCATTGGCATAGATTTTAGCAGGCAATGGGGTGGTGTTGGAGATCTCAATGGTAATGTGTCCTTCAAAGCCTGGCTCAAATGGGGTGACATTAACAATAATCCCACATCGGGCATAGGTACTCTTTCCTAGGCAGATGGCAAGGGTATTGCTGGGCATTTTGAAATACTCCACCGTACGTGCCAAAGCAAAAGAGTTGGGTGGAACAATACAGACCTCTCCTTTAAAATCGACCACATTATTGTGGTTAAAATCTTTAGGATCCACCACTTCGGCATTGATATTGGTAAAGATTTTAAACTCATCACTTACCCGAATATCATATCCATAAGAGCTGAGTCCATACGAGACCACACCCTCTCCTACCAATCCCTCACAAAAGGGGGTTATCATCGCTTCGTTGAGCGATTTTTCACGTATCCAGCTGTCTGATTTTAGTCCCATGTAGTACCTTCGAAAATTAATTTCGCAATTATATCATATCTAAAAAATAAGGAAAGCTTAATTTTATTTTAAATATAATTATTAAATTTAAAAATTATATTTCTATAAAAATGGAGTTCGCTGTGCGTTATAATCAACCTAAACTAGTTAAAGATTTGTTGATTGTCTCTCTGTTTACCTCCCTATTGCAGGGGATCGAGATTGAGAGTCTCAATCATGCTGTTGATGTCGCAGGCAAACAGCGTATGTTTACCCAACGAATGTTAAAAGATTATGCCATGATCGGTATGGAGAACAGTTTTGGAAATCCTCAGCAGGATCTAACCGAGATTGTCAAGGCATTTGAAGATCATCTTCTTTCACTCTCAAGTTATACAAAAAATAAAAAGATTATTCAGAGTGCTAAGCGTGTTCAAAAGCTTTGGAAGCCGATTAAAAAGCAACTTCTTCAAGCCCCCAAAAAAGATAAGGTTGTTGCTTTGCAAGCTGACTTAGAGTTGCTTTTAGATGCTTCTAATGAGCTGACCAAACGTTTTGCAGAGGCAACAGGAGAAGATGCAGGTGAGATCATTAATATATCAGGACGACAGCGAATGCTCTCTCAGCGGATGGCAGCACTCTATATGTTAAAAGCATGGGGGTTAGAGGATAAAAATTTTAAGAAGAAGATGGAGAGTGCCATGGATCTTTTTAAGCGTTCTTTGGTTCGCTTAAAGCGTTCGGAATTAAATAATGAAAAGATTAATAGATTATTAGATGAGGTCGAGAAGTCATTTATGTTTTTTGAGGTGATGAGTGCGTCAAGCAGTACGTTTATTCCCACACTTATCTATAAAAAATCGAATGATATTTTAGAAAACATGAATCAAGCCACCCATGAGTATGTGGTGGTGAGTAAAAAGTAGGAGAAGATAATGATAATGTGTCAAAGAATCAAGGGATTAAATATCGCTTTTATTTCCATGGTTATTCTCTCAAGTAGCCTCTGGGCGAAAGGGAGCGTATCCACGCAGTTAGAGGATAGTGAGCTTTTAAATATTGCAGGGAAACAGCGGATGCTCTCACAACGTATTGCGAAAGATTATCTTTATATTGGTAAGAATATTGCCAAAAGTAAAGCGAGTCGAGAGTTACGTGAGGCGATGGAGCAGTTTTTGCAGACACATGAGACTTTGACCAAGAGTATCAATAATCCTGAGATCAAAAACCTTTTGGAGTTTGTTGCCTTGAGTACGGGTGAATTTAAAGAGCTCTCCAACGAAGAGTTTTCACTTGAGAATGCTCAGTTGATTCTAGACTTGAGTGAGTCGATGTTGGAGGGGAGTCAATATGTCTTTGATTCACTCAAAAACGAGTTGCATATCAAAGAGGTTGAGATCATTGCCATTGCGGCTAAAGAGCGGATGCTCTCTCAGCGGATTGCTAAATATTATATCTCGTATCAGTCGGGGATTAAAGATAAAAACAGTGTTGAGATGATGAAGGAGACTGTCAAGCAGTTTGGGGATAATCTAAGCACGCTTATAAACAACAGCTCCAATACACCCGAGATCAATAAAAAGCTAGCAGAGATCAATAAACTTTGGCAGATTGTGCATAAGTTTTATATCAATATTGAAAAGGGAGGCTTGCCACTTATTGTCTTTAATACAACCGACAACATTACCAAAAAGATGGATGAGGTGACCAAGCTCTATTTGAAAAAAAATAGTAAATAGAGAGGAGTAGTCCATGATATCAAATTATAAAAAATATCTTATTATTCTATCTCTCTGTTCGCCACTACTGATCGCTTCGACCATTGAGAATCAAAGTCAGCTTGTTGACATTGCAGGGCAACAGCGAATGTTTACTCAGCGTATGCTTAAAGACTACAGCATGATTGGGATGAACAACAGCTTTGGTAACCCCAAAGAGGATCTTAAAGAGGTGATTGCTCGGTTTGATGTACAGTTAAAACTCTTGATGGATCATGCGAGTAATGATGAGATTAAACTAAAGCTACTAGAGGAGAAAAAACTCTGGGAGCCGATTAAAAAGCGATTTTTAATAGAACCAACGCTAGAGAACCTAGAGCAGTTTCAAAAGGATATCGATTCACTTTTGGCAGTCTCTCATGAGGTGACAACCCTTTTTGCCAAAGAGAGTGATAAGGCACAAGCGGAGATTGTAAACCTTTCAGGTCGACAGCGGATGCTCTCTCAACGCATGGCGAGTCTCTATATGCTCAAGGTTTGGGGGGTAGAGGATCATGAATTTACGACCAAAATGAGCAACAGTATGAAGGAGTTTAAAGAGGCACTTAAAGTGTTGCAGTCCTCACCACTGAATACCAATGAGATCAATGAACACCTGAAAAAAGTGGAGCACTCTTTTATGTTTTTTGAGATTATGAATCGCTCCTCAACCAAGTTTATTCCAACGTTGATCTATAAGAAGTCCAATGAGATTTTGGATGATATGAACATTGTAACCAAAGCGTATGTTTTAATTGAGAGTAAAAAATGAAACGAGTATATTTTATTGTCATGATGGTTATGTTGCAGATGAGTTCACTTTGTGCTTCAACACGAGGGGATGTTAAGGTTATTGAAGCATCAGAAGATATTCGCTATTTAGGACAGAAGATTGCCAAAGAGTATCTTTTGTTGTATCACAACCCTCAAAAGACAGAGATTCGAGACAAACTCTATCAAGATATGGAACGTATGGAGAGAGCCGTATCGGATATCTCTAGTATTACCAACAGTCGTGACAGTAAAAATATCTTGGATTTCTTGGTCTATAATCAAGAGGAGATTCAAACCATTCTCAAAGAGCCTGTGGATCGAGAGAAGAGTATTTTGATGTTGGACTATAGTGAGAGCTTTCTTGAAGCTGCTAATTCGATTGAGAATGCTCACCAGTATAAGTTCTCGAAAGAGGAGAAGATGCTGATGTCTTTTAAGGAGATTGAGTATCTTCTTGAGCGGGCAGTAAAGTACTATATTGCTGCTAAATTAGATATCGATAAACGAAATAATTTTAAGAACATGCAAGAGGCGATTGCTCGGATTGACAAGAGTTTAGAAGATATTAATCAGTATGCCTATCCCGATGCACTCTTGGGTGAGATTCAGTCGCTTAATCAGAGTTGGGAGACATACAAAGGGTATCTTCGAGATGCGGAGGAGTTCTTTTTGCCCAATCTCCTTTTGGCATCGTTGGGGACATTAACCGACATGACACAGAGAATAGCACTCTATCATAAGAAAAATCAATAGAAGGAATAAAAATGAAGATTAATAACAGTCGGAGTGCCTTCTTTTTGGTCATTATTTTTGCAGTAACCGCGGTGTTGATGCTCTCTATTTATAATACTTATATCTCGTATGTCAAGTATCAGGAGATGGAACAGAGTACGTATGATATTAAAGTAATAAAGAAGATAGATAAGCTTTTAGAGAAGATCGATGAAGAGAAACTCTATGCCGCTATTTATATGGGAACCAAAGAGGAGAAGGGGCTAAGTAAAGTTAAGGTTTATCAGAAGTTGGTAGATCTTGAGTTGAGTGATCTCTTAAAGATTATGAAAGGAAATGAAAGCCTCAAAGCGGATCGTCTTCTTATTAAGTCTTTTAATTTAAAGCTTAAAAATTTGCGTCACAGTGTGGCTATTTTAGATAAGAACTATACCGATCTCTTAATGAAGGGGTATCATCAGCAGATTATTGTTCCACTTTTAGAGATGATGAAAGGGTTGACAAACTATAGTTTTATTCGTGCTTACAACAGTGGGTATTACTACAAATTGGCAAAACTCAAAGAGAATCTACTCTTAGAGCGTAGTCTTATTGCTCATGTATTAAGCCATAAAGTCCCGATGAGTTCAACCGAGTTGGTCTTTTGGGAGAGTCTACTTAACCGTGATGAGACACCAAAATTTTATGGTGAGTTTAGCAACATTGTAACCATTGCCAAGTTGACCAACATTATTGCCCCTGCTAACTTTTTGGATATCAATAAAAAAGAGCGAGGACGTATTTTTTTAGATGCACGAAAAGGGGTATATACTACCCCATTAAACGTCTGGTTAGTCCGATCTAATGAAAAGGTAGAGAAGCTTACGCAAGCTCAACTCTTTTTGATTCAAGAGGTACAGCGTCACATCGAACAAGACATCAGTACCATGAAAGAGACGACGTTAAACTATCTCAATATTGCCACTTTTTTGTTGGTGATGTTAAGTATTTTGATCTATTTCTTTAGAAATAATGCCCGAAATAATCGACTCTTGGAGTATACGCTCAAAGATATTGAAGCCGATCTCGATGAGAAGCAAAAGCGAGAGATTGCACGGGTGTTACAGAAAAATGATACCATTGAGATCTATAAGTTTCTTGCCAATGCGATCAAGGAGCCTAGCCGTGCTAAGGATCACTTTTTGGCAAACATGTCGCATGAGATTCGAACACCGCTTAATGGGATTATCGGTTTTACCAATATTCTAAAAGATACCGACCTCAAAGAGGATCAGAGAGAGTTTATCAACATCATTGAAGAGAGTTCCAATAATTTAATCAGTATTGTTAACGATATTTTGGACTTCTCTAAAGCCACTTCAGGGAAGATTGAGTTTGAGGATATCTCATTTAATGTAATGGAGAAATTTGAAGCGAGTATTGACTCGTATGCTGCCAAGGCAGCACAGAAAAATATTGATCTTAAACTCTTTATCGATCCTACGTTACCTGTTGAGCTTCGAGGAGATCCAACCAAGATTTCACAGATCATTATCAACCTCTTAAGTAATGCCATTAAGTTTACCGATGAGGGGGGAAAGGTTGAGGTACGCATTGTTAAACTTGATGAGTCTAAAGATCGTGTCAAAGTGAAATTCATGGTAATCGATACTGGAATCGGTATCTCAGAAGAGCAAAAGAGTAAGATCTTTGATGAGTTCTCCCAAGCGGATGCGAGTACAAGTCGTAAATTTGGGGGAACAGGCTTGGGATTAACCATTTCGAGTAAGTTTGTCTCGTTAATGGGTGGTAAGCTTGAAGTAGAGAGCCAAGAGGGTGAGGGGGCAACGTTTAGTTTTGCACTTGATATGCCCAAAAGTGAAGCGAGTCAACGGCGTGAAAAACCTATGTTAGCCAATGTTCATGTAGGCTATGTGGTGGTAGATCACCCCAGTGAAGTGGATGACAATTTCAAAGCCTATCTGGCATATATGGGAGCAAAATTAACCATCTACTCGGTTGAGCAGTTACTCCATCAAGTAGAGGAGTATCCCGATATTTTATTTATCGATCATCGCTATATGCAAGATGAATCGATCATGGAGAAGCTACTAGGTTTGGGGATTAAGACGGTACTTGTTAGTACTGCCGAGATCGAAGGGTGTAATTGTGATCTTAAAGATCAGGTCTCTAAAGTACTCTATAAGCCTGTAAGCTACAACAAAATTTTACGTGCTTTAAAGCTTGTGGAGTCAAAGCCATTACGACTTCAAGAGCCTCCTGCCCCTGTGACAAAAATTAATGATAAGGAACTAAGTATGGAGTTTTCCAATGTGCATGCACTCGTGGCAGAGGATAATGTGATTAACCAGAAGTTGATTCAAAATATCTTGAGTCGTCTAGGGATCACAGTGACGCTTGCGGGGGATGGACTCGAGGCATTTAACCTCTATAAAAAAGAGGCATTTGATATTATCTTTATGGATATCCAGATGCCCATTATGTGTGGGGAGGAGGCAACCGAAAAGATTCTAGCCTACGAGAAAGAGCATCAAAAATCGCATGTACCAATCGTGGCACTCACCGCCAATACCACACCTGCAGATCGTGAACGATATTTGGCATTTGGTATGGATCGCTATTTGAAAAAACCCATCGATATGAAGGAGCTTATGACCATTCTTGAGAGCTATTTCCCGCTGAAAGATGTTCGAGAATGTATCTCTCCTGATCAGAATAGAGAGAAGCAAGATGGTGCCCGTATTATTTTGTATAAAGAGACCCCACTTACAGGAAAAATCTATGCAGCGGTTCTCAATAACCTTGGGTATCGGGTAGATACTTACTGTTCAGAAGCAGAGTTTATCGGTCACCTAGAGGATCACGCCTATAAGTTTGCCCTCTTTGATGCGAAACCCTTTCATAAAGCCAACAGTGATAACTTTATTGTGGATCTAATTCGAGATAGCGGTGCGACACCGATTGCCTTTGTTGAAGAGGGGTATGAAGATAGCTATTGTGAACGTCTCAAGCCTGTAGAGACGGCAAACGATATCTCTGAAAAACTACGAAAGTGTGGCTAGAATTTGATAAATTTATGATAAAATATTTTTATTAAAAAAAAAGGATATTTTTGAAAATAGCCGATAAAAAAGCCCTCAAGCGGGAGTCCATCATTCAGGTCTCTCTGCATCTTTTTGCCACTCAAGGGTTTCATAAAACCACGATCCCTGATATTGCCAAAAAGCTTCAGATGAGTGTGGGGAATCTCTATAACTATTTTGCATCCAAAGATATTCTAGCCAAAGAGATTATCAAATATACCTCTGACTTTTTAGGAGCTGAGATTCGTAAAGTCAATGCCCTTTCTATCTCGACAGAGGAGAAGATTCATAAGATTGTAACGCTCTACTTTATGATGGCAAAGGAGCGACCCGAGATGATAGAGTACTTTTTGCGGGTCTATCTTTCTAATCGTGAAGTGTTTGCCGAAGGGTGTGAAGGGATGGTCTGTGTAAGTGGTTTTATTACAGAGATTATGATCTTTTTTGATGATGGGGTGGCTTCGGGTGAACTGCGTAATCAAGATTTTTTCTCTGCATTTGGTCTTTTTATGGGTTATCTTGGAGGCATGGTCTTTTTAAAAGGTGAAGCTGTTTTGCCTCATGAGATTGACTTTTATATTGATGATATCTCTCGTAATATCTACAATGCCCTCAAGGCATAATCCATGAAGCCACGACTTATCTGGCTTCAGTCGATCAGTTGCAATGGTAATGCTCACTCTTTTTTTAATCACCCTGAACTCTTTTCGATTCTCGCTCATTTTGAATTGCTCTACCATCCCCTCATAGAGACCGATTATTCCTTGGAAGCAATTCTTTCACAACGTATGGAGTGTGAGATTCTTCTTTTAGAGGGTGCTTTTAGTCGTGAGACCATTAAAGGAGGCGTTGCCATTTTAGAGAAGATTGAAGCGTATGCTCAGCACGCCAAACATATTGTTACCGTAGGTACTTGTGCCACGTTTGGTGGGATCTTCAAAGAGGCAGATCCTGAGGCAATCACAGGGTTTATTTTTGATCATGAGGAGCGTACCTCTCGGTATAATGATTATGCCAATCGAGTGATCTCCCTCTCGGGGTGTCCCATTCATCCTAAATGGCTCTCTTTTGTGTTAATGATGTTGCGTTATGAGCGTAAGATTACCCTCGATGCCTTTCATCGCCCCCTAGAACTCTATGCCACCACCGTACATACAGGATGCACAAGAAATGAGTATTTCGAGTGGAAAGTCGATACCAAAGGGTGGGGACACAAAGAGGGGTGTCTCTTTTATGAAAATGGATGCCAAGCCCCTTTTACCCATGGAAGTTGCAACAAAATCCTCTGGAATGACGTTAGCTCCAAAACCGTAGTAGGAACCCCCTGTTTTGGATGTACCGAGCCAACTTTCCCCAAAGAGTCCCTCTTTAGTACTAAAACCAACATGGGCATCCCCGCCACCATGCCTTTAGGCGTTCCCCGACGAGCCTACCTCACCGCCACAGGAATTGCTAAAAGCTTTAAGATCAAGCGGTTGGAGGAGCGGATTGTTGAGTATGATTAAGAGCATGTCAATTTGAGAGATTTCTCTTTTTTTGTTGGATTTTTAGTTAAAATTAGGGTATTAAAACAGAATGTGAGTAAAGTTAAAATAATTTTTAAGGTATAAATATTGAGTAATAAACAAGATACTAGATACAGAATCATAGATCTATTTGCAGGGGTAGGGGGGATTCGATTGGGTTTTCAAAATGTATTTAAAGAAAAGGCTAAATTTGTCTTCTCCTCTGAAATTGATAAGTATGCAAAAATCACTTATGAGGCAAACTTTGGTGAAGTTCCACATGGAGATATTACACAAATTGATGCCAAAGATATTCCACCACATGATATTATCTTAGCAGGTTTTCCTTGTCAAGCTTTTAGTATAGCGGGACTAAGAAAAGGCTTTGAAGATACAAGGGGAACACTCTTTTTTGATGTGGCTAGAATTGCAAAATATCATAAGCCAAAAGTTATCTTTTTAGAGAATGTCAAGGGATTTAGAAATCATGATAAAGGTAATACTTTTAGGGTGGTTAAAAAAACTTTAGAGGACTTAGGTTATAACGTTTTTGCAGAGGTTTTGAATGCTAAAGCGTTTGGTGTTCCTCAAAACAGAGAGAGAATTTATATTATTGCATTCTTAGATAAAGATATAAATTTTGAATTTCCAAAGCCTTTAAATGGTCATGTAAAATTGGGAGATATTTTAGAAAAAAATATTGATGAAAAGTATACCATATCTGATAAATTGTGGGCAGGACATCAACGTAGAAAAGAAGAACACAAAAAAAAGGGTAATGGATTTGGCTACTCTATGTTTAATGAAGCATCAGAGTATACCAGTACCATAAGTGCACGATATTATAAAGATGGTTCAGAGATTCTGATAGAACAAAAAGGTAAAAATCCCAGAAAATTAACCCCAAGAGAGGCAGGGAGATTGCAGGGATTCCCTGATAGTTTTAAAATACCTGTGAGTGACACACAAGCTTATAAGCAGTTTGGAAACAGTGTGGCTGTTTCTGTCATTGAGGCGTTGGCAAAAAAAGTTTTAAAAGGGATAGAGGATATGAGTATAGAGAAATTAGATATAAGTCAAGATAAGTTTGATATAAACTTAAAATTTTATTTTTTTCTAAAATATATGGTAAAGATAAAATTAACAGAAAATCAATCGCACAATATTTTAAATATAGCACTATCAACTAAAGATTTTTTAGTAATTAAAGATAGGACTATTGAATATGTTGAAAGAAATATAAAAAAGGGTTCAAAAAAGTATAAATTAATATATGAGACTATGGATGAAATCAATAGTGAAGTTGATTTAAAACTATTTATCTTTAGCTTAGAACTCTATATCATAAAAGATTTACTCCTAGCAGAAGCTAAATTAAAAAATATGCTTGATAGCTCGAAACTCAAAAATTTAGACCCTCTCTCTTTAGAGTACGATAAGATAACGCTATTTAGCCCCTACTCTACAAGGGTTAATGGGGCGTTACTCTCCCTAATCTTTTTTGAAAAATTAGAAAATGAAGAGACCAACCTTATCTCTAAATATGCAGAAGATTTTATTACAGAATTATCTAAATTAGCAGTAGAATTAAAGAGAAAAGGAGTTGAATCAAATCAGATATTTATGTTGATGTTCAATGAGAGTATCAATCAATCCATAATTAGCGATAGTGGAACAAATTATGAAGATAGAATTTTAGAAGTTTTAATATCTATCGGAATAGATAAAACTCAAATAAAAAAGGTTCACGATAAAGATGATAGCTCAACTGAGTTTGATTTCTTTTTTGAACTGGATGGTAAAACATATGGAATCGGTGCAAAAAGAACACTAAGAGAACGATATAAGCAATTTATTAAAACAGCTCAAATGACTCAAATAGATGTAATGATTGAGATAACTTTGGGGATTGATTTAACCGAAGAGAAAGTTAGGGCTATTAGAAACCATCATGTATTTTTGTTTGTGGCAGATGAGGTGTATCAGGCGAATCAATATTTACAAGAGATTGAGGGGGTTTACTCCTCTAGGGATTTGACACTAAAGAGATTAAAAAGTTTATATAGACCATGAACATCATCTCCCTATTCGCAGGAGCAGGAGGCTTAGACCTTGGTTTCAAACAAGCAGGTTTTAATACCATTTGGGCAAACGAATACGACAAAGATATTTGGAAAACCTTTGAAAAAAATTTTCCAGAGACGGTTTTGGATAGACGAAGTATTGTCAATATCCCATCCGATGAAATCCCTGAAACCTTCGGACTCATTGGTGGCCCTCCCTGTCAGAGTTGGAGTGAGGCAGGGAAGTCTCGGGGGATAGATGACCATCGGGGGCAACTCTTTTTTGAGTTTATTCGGGTGCTTCGAGACAAAAAGCCCCTTTTCTTTTTGGCAGAGAATGTCTCGGGTATGTTGGCAAGTCGGCACAGTAAGGCATTGGAGAACATTAAAAGGCACTTTACTGATAGTGGCTATAAGCTTACATTTGAGCTTCTTAACGCTTATGATTATGGTGTGCCACAAGATAGAAAACGGATATTTTTTATAGGGTATCGTGAAGATTTAGGCATAGAGTTTGAGTTTCCAAAACCTCTGAAAGATAAGCTCTACCTAAAAGATGTGATTTATGACCTCAAAGATACAGCTCTCAGTGCCAAAGATAAAACCTATACCAATGGGGATGCGTGTGAACTCTTTAACCATGAGTATATGAGAGGTGGGTTTTCGTCGATGTATATGTCACGCAATCGTGTACGGGCATGGGATGAACCCTCCTTTACTATCCAAGCAGGAGGACGACACGCACCACTGCACCCCCAAGCTCCTAAAATGGAACGGGTTGAAAAAGATAAACGTAAGTTTGTCGAGGGGAAAGAGGAGCTTTATCGGCGTTTGAGTGTGCGGGAGTGTGCGAGGATTCAGACTTTTCCTGATGAGCATAAGTTTTATTATAAAAATTTGACAGCAGGATACAAGATGGTGGGCAATGCTGTGCCTGTGCGGTTGGCGTATGTTTTGGCTCGGAAGATTTATGCTGATTTGGTAAAAATGGTATAATGTAGATTGAAAAAAGATGATAAAAAAATATTGTGATAATATGGAGTAGTATGACCAAAAGATACAATCAAGATAATTTGAAACATTATAGTGTGGTCGAACTCTTTGCGGGAGCAGGGGGGTTGGCATTGGGATTGGAAGAGGCAGGATTTCATACCAAAGCGGTGGTAGAGATTGATAAGTGGGCATGTCAAACGCTTAGAAAAAATCGACCTCATTGGAATGTGATTGAGGGGGATATTACCCAAATATCCAAAGAGGGTATAACGAAGTATCTAAAAGATGATGCAGAGATTGATTTACTCTCTGGGGGTTACCCTTGCCAATCCTTCTCCTATGCAGGGAATCGCCAAGGGATGGCAGATGTTCGAGGGACGCTTTTTGCTGATTTTGCCAAAATCTTAGAAGAGCTAAAACCCAAAATGTTTTTTGCGGAGAATGTCAAAGGGTTGGTCTCTCATGATGGAGGGAAGACGCTTCAAACCATGATACGGGTCTTTGAAGAGGTTGGTTATGTAGTAGAGTATAAAGTCCTCAATGCTCTGGATTATGGTGTGGCTCAGAAACGGCAACGCATTATTATTATTGGTGTCAGAAAAGATATAAGAGAGCAGATAGGAGAGCCATTTGAGTTTCCTATGCCCTATACCACAAGATTAACACTCAAAGATATTTTACATGATGTTCCACCTTCTCCTTGTGCAACCTATAACGAGAAAAAAAAAGAGGTACTCAAACATGTCAAACCAGGGGGATGTTGGCGAGATTTACCCGATGATGTGGCACGGGAGTATATGAAAAGTACCTACTTTATGGGGGGAGGTCGCACGGGCATTGCTAGGCGACTCTCTTGGGATGAGGCAGGGTTAACAGTGCTTTGTAGTCCTGCCCAAAAGCAGACCGAGCGGTGTCATCCCGATGAGTTACGACCTTTTTCAGTGCGAGAGAATGCACGGATTCAATCCTTTCCTGATGATTGGGTATTTGAAGGGTCGCTCTCTCAACAGTATAAGCAGATTGGTAATGCTGTGCCTGTGAACTTGGCTAAAGAAGTGGGCTTGGCAATCAAGCGATATTTGGATAAGTTGGAGAGAGCATGAGGGTGTATAATTTAAGTTTTATAGAGGACATTCATCTGTTTAATCATGTCAAAGAGACCATTGAGAAATATAGGTTTACTATCAATCTCAAAGAGTTCAATAAAAACTTGATTGACCCTATCAAGCTAACGTTTGATGCTAAAGTTTATGGAAAAAGTATTGAAGAGATTATTGAGATGGAATCCATTCGACAGATTGATAAATCAAACAGTAATCATATTGGCTATTTTCAGCAAAATATTTTTAGATACATTCATCACAAAGAGAGCAAAATAACAGATTGGGTGGTTCCCAAGAAAGGCTTTGATATTGTCAACGAGGTGGATAAGATTTATGTGGAGATGAAAAATAAGCATAATACAATGAACTCCTCATCTTCGCAAAAGACCTTTATGCGAATGCAAAATCAACTCTTAAAAGATCCTCAATCTCAATGTCTTTTGGTGGAAGTTATCGCTAAAAAGTCTCAAAATGTAGCTTGGAGAGTATCTTTGGATGGTGAAACAACGGTACATGAAAAGATACGACGGGTCTCTATAGATAAGTTTTATGAAATTGTCACAGGAGAGAGGGAGGCATTTAAACAGTTGGTAGAAGTGCTTCCAATGGTGATGGATGATGTGTTAGAGGAGATAGAGCAACAGGGGATTGAGAACAGTGTCTTTCAAGAGTTAGAAGCGATTGATACCAATATATTAAAAAGTCTATACCTACTCTCCTTTGAGAAATATGAGGGCTTTGAGGGACTTCAACTATAGATGAAAATCAAAAAACTCATAGAAAAAGTCGAAGGCGAAGCCCAACTTGATTTTACGTTTAAAAAAGATAAAATTGCTGATATCAAAATCAACTTTGGTCTCTCTCGGGGGATTGAACGGATACTTATTGGCAAAGATCCACTTGATGCGTTGGTGATTACCCCTCGGGTGTGTGGGATCTGTAATCATGCTCACCTGTTGGCTTCGGTGCATGCGATTGAAGATGGGTATCGAAACGCAGGGATAGAAATTAATTTAAGCAAAAAGGCGAATGATATTCGGGAGTTTACCTTGGCATGTGAGCTGATACAGAACCATATTAAGTGGTTCTATTTGACCATGTTACCTCAGCTTGAGCGTCTTTTGGTTGTGGAGAATGGAGAGAATCATGCCCTTAAAGCTACTTATCTTGCTTCGACCATTACCAAAGCGTTGGCAATTTTTGCAGGGCAGTGGCCTCATTCGGGTTATGCTGTCGTTGGGGGTGTGACGTGTGATCCTACTTATGTGGAGGTGATTCAGGCAGAAGGGTTAATCGATGAGGCGATTCGATTTTTTGAGCAGGTGGTGGTAGGAATGGATCTTGAGGCGTATTTAGCACTAGGATCTGTCTCGAAACTCTCCTTGATCCAAGGGGATCTTGGCAAGATGCTCTACCTCTTGGGGTCAAGTGGTTTGGATGAAATTGGTAAGAGTCATGATCGTTTTATTGTTTTTGGGGAGTGTTTGTGTTTTAAGATTGGTAAGTGTAAGCCCACTACGGTCTCGAATATTGATGCCAAATATGTTATGGAGCATGCCCAAGAGGAAAGCGGTGCTAAAGAGCTATGCTATCGTGGAAAACTCTTTGAGGTGGGTCCCTTAGCACGAGGGATGATTGCTAAAGAGCCCATGATAAAAAGCCTGCATAAACGCTACAAAGACTCTTTGCTTACCCGTATCTTTGCACGGGTGCATGAGGTAGGTATTTTGCTTCATTACGCTAAGGGGCTACTGCAAGGTTTGGATCTCTCTGAGTCCTCCTGTAGCCTCTCTTTAGATCAAGTACCTCAATCTTTTAGAGGTATTGGTGTGGTCGAAGCCGCACGAGGAAGCCTTATCCATCGTATTAAAGTCGAGAAGGGTCGTATTGATAATTATGAGATTATGGTTCCTACCCAGTGGAATCTTGGGCATGGACATGGCACAGAGAGGGGCATTGCTATCCAAGCGATGGTGGGACTTGAGAGTATTGAGGAGGCATCATTTGTCTTTCGCAGCTTTGATGTCTGCTCAGTCTGTACGATGCAGTAGGGGGAGTAATTTTTGATTTTTTTTATCATAAACAATGCTGTTTTAACGGTAGGCTAAAGCCTATCCTACAGAAAAGGGTTATAGCTCTCTATAGGTAATGGTTCTCATAAATAACCCTCAAAAATAAACAAAAACATCAATCCTCTTTAATAATGAATACCCATTCATAACCATTTAAGTTACCTTTTTCTACAATAGTGAATGAATATTCAATTTAAGGAGAAGCAGATGGCAGTAGATAAGCAAGAGTCCGTAAAGAGTCTCTTTACGGCACAGAGTGCCAAGGTGGACACCAACCGAGGTGATGCCTATTATGAGAAGCTTTACGCACAGTGTAGAGCACGATTGGATGAGTTAAAGGCGTTACCACCCCTTAACAATCGTATGGATTTTAAAGAGAGTATAGAGGATGAGGGTCTTGATCGACGTGATTTTTTAAAGTGGGCATCGGCAACCACAGCGATGTTGATGTTGCCTGCTTCGTTTACTCCTCTTGTAGCAGAAGCCGCGGTGATGATGAACCGCCTTCCTGTTATTTGGATTGAGTTACAAGATTGTGCAGGAAACACCGAAGCGTTAATTAGAAGTGATGGACCAAAAATTGATGAGATTATTTTGGATATTATCTCACTGGAGTTCAATGAGACACTTCTTGCCGCCTCTGGTCATCAGGCTGAGAAACAACTTGAAGATGCGGTAGAGCATTTTAAAGGGAAGTACCTACTTTTTGTTGAAGGTGCTGTTCCAATGGGTATGGATGGGCAGTTTGGAACCATTGGGGCAAAGGGAGAGACCTTTATTGATCACTTACAACGTCTTGCTAAAGATGCTGCTGCCATTGTAGCGGTTGGAAGTTGTGCAACATTTGGAGGAATTCCTGCAGCTGCTCCCAATCCAACCGATGCCAAAGGGGTAATGGATGTGGTAAATGGTAAGCCAATTATCAACATTCCTGCTTGTCCTGCGAATCCATCAAATATGGTTGGGGTTATTTTACACTATGTATTAACAGGTCAGATTCCTGAACTTGATTCACTACTTCGACCTAAGTTTGCCTTTGGTTACCGTATTCATGATAACTGTGAGCGACGTGCCCACTTTGATGCAGGTGAGTATGTCGAAGAGTGGGGTGATGAAGGGGCAAAAAATAACTTCTGTCTCTACAAAGTAGGATGTAAAGGACCCATGACCTTTAACAACTGTTCGATTATTCGTTACAACGAAGGGGTCAACTGGCCAGTTGGTGTAGGTCGTGGATGTATTGGGTGTAGTGAGCCTGATTTTTGGGACAAATATGCTTATGAGCGACCCATGGCAAATGCCAATATCAAAGCACCTACAGGTGGGGTTGAGAAGACCGTTGATGAGTTTGGTTTAGGACTACTAACTGCCGCAGGTGTGGGTATTGCAATTCATGCAGCAGCGAGTGCTGTAGCAGGTAAAAAAGAGAGTGAGAAGGAGGCGTAAATTATGGCAGAGAATAATAATACAACAGAGAGTAATGTAACGGTCGAAGAGACGAATGCAACAGCTGAAGTAGCATCAGCAGAGGGTAATACTACGGTAAAAGAGGAGCAAGCAGTAGAAAAAACTGAAGCACCTAAAGAGGAAGTCAAAGTAGAGGCTCCAAAAGAAGAAAAAGCAGCTCCTGCAAAGGGTGGTAAAAAACATATTATTGTTGATCCCATTACTAGAATCGAAGGACACCTTCGAATTGAAGCGATTATTGATGAGAATAACACCATTGTAGATGCCTACAGCTCTTCAACCATGTTTAGGGGTATGGAAACCATTATGAAAGGTCGTGACCCTAGAGACTGTGGTTTGATGGCGATGCGTATTTGTGGTGTTTGTACAGGTACACACTACCAAAGATCTATCGAAGCTGTTGAAGATGCCTTTAACATTACCATTCCTAAAAATGCAAGAATTGTAAGAAACCTTATTCAGGGTGCATTGTACGCACATGACCACTTGGTTCACTTCTATCATCTTCACGCACTTGATTTTGTCGATGTGGTTGATGCAACCAAAGCTGACCCTGCAAAAACAGCACAAGAGGCGGTAAAATGGGCAAAAGCAGCAGGGCATAAGCCATATATTTCTGCTGAGGCTGACTTTAAAGCTGTTCAAGACAGACTGGTTAAGTTTGTAAAAGAGGGAAGACTAGGAATCTTTGGTAACGGTTACTGGGGTAACAAAAACTACCACCTTAGCCCAGAGCAGAACCTTATTGGGGTGGCGCACTACCTAAAAGCACTTGATATTCAACGAGATCTTGCTAAGATGCAGGCGATTTTTGGTGGGAAGAACCCACACCCACAGAGTATTGTGGTTGGTGGGGTGACTTGTGTTCAAGACATTATAAACCCTGCTCGAATTGCGTTGTTTAAGTCGTTACTCAAAGAGGGTGCAGAGTTTATTAAGGGTGCGTACCTTCCTGATGTTTACATGGCAGGAACGATGTATGCCAAAGAGGCAACCGATAGTAGTGCGACCTATACCGCCACCAAAGGAAAAGGAATCGGTGGAACAGGTGGAGGAATCCTTAACTACATGAGTTATGGTGACTTTAAGCTGGATGATACAGGTTTCTATAAGGCTGATCAACTCTTCCCTGCGGGTATTGTTATGGGTGGAGATTTGAGCAAGGTTCATGAGGTAGATGCTCAGAAGATTGCCGAAGATGTAGCACACGCATGGTATGAAGGCACAGGAAAGCCTGAACACCCTTATGAGGGAACCACCATTCCAAAATACACAGGTCTTGAGAAAAAAGATGATGGTTATGCTTACCTCAAAACCGAAGAGAAGTACTCTTGGATTAAAGCACCACTTTACAATGGTGAAAAGATGGAAGTAGGACCTCTTGCCCGTATGGTCGTGGGGTATGCCAAAGGTGATGAGCGAATCAAAAAATATGTAGGTAACTTCTTGAAGCGTTCAGGATTACCAATTACAGTACTCTTCTCTACTGTTGGACGAACCGCTGCAAGAGCTATCGAGACTGAACTTATGGTTGATGTGATGATGGAGTGGGTTGATGAGTTGGCTAAAAATGTGGCGATGGGTGATGAGAGCACATGGACAGAGTTTGACTTTGATGAGGTATCAGTAGATTGTAAAGGTGCGGGTATGGCAGAAGCTCCAAGAGGAGCATTGGGTCACTGGATGGTGATTAAAGATGGTAAAGTTACCAACTATCAAGCGATTGTGCCAAGTACATGGAATGCTGGTCCTCGTGATGAAAAAGGACAACTCGGAGCCTACGAAGCAGCGTTGATTGGAACCAAAGTAGCTGATCCTGAGCAACCACTTGAAATTATACGAACCATTCACAGTTTTGATCCATGTATTGCTTGTGCGGTACACGTGATGGATACCAATGGTAAAGAGTTGGCTGTCTACAAAGTCGACCCGACTTGTGCCTTTTAAGAGGAGCCGAGCATGAAAGAAGGATATAAAAAAGTAGAACGCATGACCCCAGCGATGCGAATTATTCACTGGGTTAATGTCTTCTCGATGATTGTGGCGATTGGTACGGGGCTTTATATTGCTGCACCGTATTATCAGTCGTTTATTGCAGATGATGCGGTGGACAAGTATGTAATGGCTTGGAACCGATGGGGTCACTTTATGGTAGCAATTATTTTTGATGTTACCTCGATTATTGTGGCGTATTTATACTTCTTCTCTCGTTTTGAACAGCCGTGGAGAAAAGTAATACCTAGCCCTAAAAATGTAAAAGAGTTTTTTGCTGTCTTGATAAACCTCTTGACACTAAATCGAAGTAAAAACTTTGACTCAACCCATGCTGACAGTTTTAATACGGTCTACTTTACCATTTTCCATCTGCTTTTGGCGTGGATGTTGCTCACAGGTCTACAGCTTTATGTGCATGGTTTAGCATCAGGAGAGAGTAGTATTGGTGCATGGTGGCCATGGATGCTACACGTAGCAACCGATTGGACTATTCCTGCAAGTGGTTGGATTAATGGTGCTGCTTCGGGTATGGCATCATTGATGGATGTGCGTATTACTCACCACTATGCGATGTGGTTTATTATCGTATGGGTTGTGTTTCATATCTACTACCAAGTGTGGCGAACCATCTTCTGGGAAGAGGGTGATATTGCCATTGCCTTTGGTGGAGACAAATTTGTTAAAACCGATAAAGAAGCCTAATTGAGTAGCAAAACAATCGCCCTAATCGGGACAGGAAACATTATGTTCCATGATGAGGGGCTGGGTATTTACCTAACCAAATACATCGAAGAGAACTACCATATTCCTAAAAACCTTACCGTCTTAGACGGTGGAGGTTTGGGCTTTACGTTGATGACCTACTATCAAGAGTATGATAAGGTCATTGTGGTAGGAACTACTTCAAGAGAGGGCAAAGCAGGAGAGGTTTTTGCCATTACAGGTGAGCAGATGATGGCAGAGGGAGCCATCAAAAAAACCGCCACCGAAGTAGAGATTACCATGATGTTAGAAATCTGCTCGTTTCACGAAGAGATGGGTGAAGTTGAGTTGATCTCTATGATTCCTGAAGATATCATCGAGGTAAAAAATGGTCTAACCGCAACGGTACTACGTGCCATGCCCAAACTTCTAGATTTGACACTGGATGTTCTTAAAAAAGATGGTATCGAGCTTCAACCCAAAGAGGGTGGAATGACCTTCGAAGCCGTTGTGGCATACTTTGCAAATCCTAAGAATATTGATCCACGAACTGTTATGTAGTCATCAGTCAAAGGGGAAGTGAAGTTATTTAAAAACTTCATGTACCTCCTTTAAGCACAAGACCTTCCTCTTTGGCTGTTGAGTGGGTAATGAGTAACTCAGAAATAGAGGAAGAAGAGACTTTAAAATAAAAACTGAACACCCATTCAATTATCTCTAATCTCTTTTCCCCTAAAATAGCAAAAACGCACCAAAAGGGGAATTATGTACTTTGCTTTTCAGATGGAGTTCTCGTCAAACAAAACCTATATCGCTACCCTCATTCAAGCCTATGCCAATCAAGTAGGTATTGAGGTTGAGGTTTATCAAAATGCTGAGGTCATTACGCTACTTGCCAAGCAAGAGGATGAGAAATTAGAAGCCTTCTTAATAGGCTTAGAAGAGATACTTCCAGCTTCACTCTATTTGGGAAAGAGTCAACACGCTTTTATAGATGAGAAGCCCAATTTACCTTTGGTTAAACCTGCTAAAACACCACAAAATATTGCACCTTGTCCTACTTGTCAAAAAGAGATGTTTGATGTGGCGAGTTCACGTTACTACTACCCGTTTACTGCTTGTAATCATTGTGGTTCACAGCATCCATTTCTGGACAAGTACCCGTTTACCCGAGCCAATAGCTCTATGAAGTTCTTGGTTCCTTGTGAAGCCTGTATGCGTGAACAGAAGCGAAATGCTCTAAGAAAAGATTATCCTCTTATCTCCTGTATTGAGTGTGGTATCACCGTCAAGATGGTCGACAAAAAGAGTGAACGCTATGCCAACGACAAAGGAAGCTACCGAAAGCTTTTTGAGGTAAGTGCAAAAGCCATAGAAAAAGGTAAAACGGTACTGGTTAAAACGCTTAATGGGTACCGAAAATTCTTTAAGCCTACGGCTGAAAATGCCAAAGAGTCTATTTTACTGATGACCTCGGCAAATGCACTTAATAATCATTTGATGATGGTTACGCAAGAGTTTAATGCCCTGCTTAGTATCGAACGACCTATCTTAAGGGTATCAACCAAAAGTGATGAACTCAAAGCCCTCTATGGTTCAAGTACCTTAGTTAAGTACCCCGATGAGGGAATGAGTATTTTACTCGCACGAGAGTTGCTCAACTTGGGCTTAGAGTATATTGCCTATGAAGAGGTAGATGCTTTGGAAGAGGCTGACTTCTTGGTTGATTTTGATATTCCTATGAGCTTTCAAAAAGATACCCGACTCTTTATTAACCAAGATACCAAGTTCTTTATCTCAGGAGAGAGAATTGTTTTTCCACTAGAGATAGAGCGTACCTTCCCTAAGGTCTCTTTGGCACATGAGCTGATGGCTGTGAATGTTGAGGGTGAGACCATTATTGATAACATGGAACGATTTGAAAAGGTGGTAGGTGATGGTGTCAATATCTTAGAGACCGAAGCGTTTGAGAGTGGTCACAGCAACGAACGAACCTTTGAACAGTGGCGAGGCTCGATGCTCTCAATTCTAGCCGAACATCAGCACATTGGTCAAAAGGCAATAGGAATTCACTTCGATACTTCGCTCTATTTTCTCTACTACAACACAAAAGAGGTGATAAATGTGGTTCCACCTAACCCTTTTGAGGCTGACAGTATGTTTGAACATATTGCCCAGCTTCGTGAAGGTTCAGATAGATTGGTGGAGAACTATAAAAAGCATTTTCCCCAAATAGTTGAACGTTTAGAATCGGGTAACCATGACCTCTTTGCTACCACAGCCATTATGCTAGGCTTAGAAGAGGAGAGTTTCGAAGGTATCTCTGCCAAAGCCCTAGAGTTTATGGGTAAAGGGGGCATTCAAATAGACACCCATGTACAAGATAATCGTTTTGACAACTACGCCTTTCTAGCGAGTGTCATGAGCTACCAAATCGCAGGGGTAGAGGCTGAGTTAATGTGTTATAGTATCTTTGAATCGTTTGGTGACTATGTAAGTGAGATTGTTTCACAGCTTATTGCTAAGACCAAAGTACAAACCATCACTTTTTCTGGTGAGACCTTTGCCAATCAAGCCCTGTTTGCACGAATTGAGAGACACATGGGCATGAGAAAACTGCTCTTTCCTAAGAATTTGCCTATCGGTAAGGAGTGTGCTGTTTATGGTGGGTTGTTTTTATAATCAGTCAGTTAAAAGGGTAATATTCATATAATTCAGTCAGTATACTAGATAATATTGGATAAAAGATGAACAAAGAGAAGATATTTGAGATTTTAAATGAGTGGAACTATTGGTTTAAGCCCTTACCTGAAACCTATCGTCGAGTCTTTTATGAAGAGGAGATAGCAAGAAAGTCACGCTCTAAAGAGGTGATTGTTATTAAGGGGGGTTAGACGTAGTGGAAAATCTAGTCTCTTAATCAATGAGATAAAACGTCTACTGAAAAATGGGGTAGATGTTAAAAATATTCTTTTTGTTAATTTTGAAGACCAACGCTTTAGACTCTTTAAAGAGGAGACACTTCTAGAAGAGATAAAGAGTGTCTATTTGGAGTATATACAGCCACAAGGAGATGTCATCATCATGCTTGATGAGGTACAAAATATCAAAAATTGGGAGCAGTGGGTATTAAAAGAGTATGAGTTAAGCTCAAACGCTCTTTATGTTACAGGTTCCAATTCACATTTGCTAGGTGTAGAGTTTGGTTCAGCTTTAGGAGGAAGATATTTGGATATTGAGGTTTTTCCTTTGAGTTTCAAAGAGTACCTCGCATTTAACAATATCGTTATCCAAAGCAAAGCTGAACAGATACATCACCTGCTTACACTCAAACAACATTTTAATGACTACATACTTCATGGAGGTTTTCCTAAAACCGTACTTTTAGAAGATGCAGAGCTCAAAAAGGAGACATTAAAGAGTTATTATGATTCAATTTTACTCAAAGATATCGTAGCAAGGTATCAGCTAAAGAACTATCAGCTACTTAATGAGTTGGCACTCTTTTTACTCTCCAATAATGCAACAACACATGCCTATAATAGATTGAAAAATAACTTCTCCACCTCTTTTGATACCATTCGAGACTATATTGAGTATCTCCTCAATAGCTATATGCTACTGGCAATTTATAAGTTTGACTACTCGTATAAAAAGCAGTTGGCTAATCCTAAAAAATTTTATGCCATAGATACAGGTTTTGCCAATGCTGTTTCGTTTAATGTCTCTAAAAAATTGGGAGCCAATTTGGAAAATATTGTTCTATTGGAGTTAAGACGACGCTATAAAGAGATATTTTACTATAAAACACAAAATGGATTGGAGGTTGATTTCCTGCTTAGAGAAGAGGAGAAAATGAGGCTGATACAAGTGAGTGTTACCCTTGAAAATGAAGCAACCTACAAACGAGAACTACGGGTATTTGCACAAGCAAAAAAAGAGTTAAAAGAGGAGCTAGTAGCCCAAGTGATTACTTTTGATAAAACACAAACCCTTCTTTATGAAGGTGTTGAGATTGAAGTTATTAATGTTTTTGATTTTTTATTGGAGTAGTCTTTATGACAACCCATAAGCTAACCCTAAAAGGCACCGTCCAAGGCGTAGGCTTTCGCCCCTTTATCTACACCCTAGCCAAACGTTACAACCTAAAAGGAACGGTTAGCAACGGCTCAAATGGTGTAGAGATTTTTATAAACGCTGATAATATTGAACCCTTTATCACGAGCATAAAAGAGGAGCTTCCTTTACTAGCAAAGATAGAGACGATTCAGATAGAAGAGGTCGCTTTTCAAAATTTCCAAGATTTCCAAATCATAGAGACCTCTAACCAAGGGGATGTTACGGTTAATATCCCTCCCGATATAAGCATCTGCTCTGAGTGTGAAAAAGAACTCTTTGACCCGACCAATCGTCGTTATGGTTACCCCTTTATTACCTGTACCCATTGTGGGGTGCGTTACTCGATTATTAACGATTTACCCTATGATAGAGTCAATACTTCCATGAAATTTTTTAAGATGTGTGAGGCGTGTGAAGAGGAGTACAACAATCCATTAGATAGACGTTATCATGCCCAACCCATAGGCTGTTGGGATTGTGGGGCGAGTCTATCCCTTTGGGATAGAAGTGAAGAGTTAATAGTGAATAGTGAAAAGTTGATTGATAAGGTTGTTAACTTATTGGAAGAGGGGAATATCTTGGCTATTAAGGGAGTTGGGGGTTATCACCTCGTTTGTGATGCGACCAACTCTGAGGCAATCCAAAAGCTTAGAGATAGAAAACATAGACCCACTAAACCTTTTGCTGTTATGGTGAGAGATATGGAGATGGCTCGTGAATTGTCTGAAATTAATGCAAAAGAGGAAGAACTTTTGACCTCTAAAGAGAGACCCATAGTTCTATTAAACCAAAAAACTATTCACTCTTCACTATTAACTCTTCACTCAAAAAAGGTCGCACCGAATATCTCTCGGATTGGGCTGTTTTTGCCTTATACGCCATTACATCTACTGATTCTAAAAAAACTCAATCGCCCGTTGGTTGCTACCTCTGCAAATGTAACCGATGAGCCGATAGCTACCAACAAAGAGAGCATAGAAAAACTCTCCTCAGTCTATGACTATCTACTTGACCATGACCGTGAAATCGTCAATGGCTGTGATGATTCGGTAGTTATGGTGGTCAATGACCAAACGGTATTTCTCCGACGGGCTAGGGGGTATACCCCTGTGGCGATTAAGTTGCCATTTAATCTTTCTAAAAAGGTTTTAGCCGTGGGAGCCAACCAAAAAAGCACTATTGCCATAGGCTTTGATGACCAAGTGATTCTTTCGCCTCACATTGGTGATTTAGATGGGATTGCATCGGTGGAGTATTTCAGAGAGAATATTGAGAACCTAAAACGTATTTATCGGTTTGAGCCTGAGGTGGTGGTGCATGATAAACACCCAAATTATGAAAGTACCAAATACGCAAAAGAACTATTCACTATTCACTTTTCACTATTCACTAAAAAAGTTCAGCATCATTATGCTCATATACTTGGGGTGATGGCTGAAAAATCTATAACCACCAAGGTCTTAGGCGTTGCCTTTGACGGAACAGGTTATGGAGATGATGGAAACCTTTGGGGGGGAGAGTTTATGCTTTGTGACTACCAAGGCTATGAACGTGTCGCCCACATCAACTACTTCAAACTCCTTGGAGGAGCCAAAGCCATCAAAGAGCCAAAACGGGTGGCATTGAGTCTGCTTTTTGATGCTTATGGCGATGAGGTTCTCTCTTTGGAAAATTCTACGACAAAAGCTTTTAGTCCCAATGAACTAAAGACCCAGTACCTCATGTGGCAAAAGGGTTTGAATGCTCCTTTAAGCTCTTCTATGGGACGACTCTTTGATGCTGTGGCATCACTTACGGGTATTTGTCAGGTGATGAGCTTTGAGGGGGAGAGTGGTATGAGAATGGAGGAGCTTTATGATGAATCTATCACCTCTTGTTACGATTTTGGTTTTGAAGATGGGGTGATAGATATATTACCAATGATACGAGCCATTAATGAAGAGGAGTCGGCAGTGGTGGCTATCTCAAAGTTTTTTAATACGCTTGTGGAGATGATTGAGCATATCTATAAACTTTATAATTTACCTTTGGTTCTGAGTGGTGGGGTCTTTCAAAATAGGGTGCTTTTAGGCTTGGTACTAGAGCGAATTCCTACGGCAATGATAGGAAATAAGATTCCTCCCAATGATGGGGGGATTGCTTTGGGGCAGGTGGTTTCTACTATTAGAATATAATTTCTAAACTATTTGAACTCTCTAGTGCGTTTTACTCTTAACAAACAAATTGCTATAATAATATGTAAAATCAATATGTAAAAGGAGTTTGTATGATTCAAGCAACATTAGCCGACCTACGACAATCTTCAACATTCTTTCAAACCGATGATATTATCAAAATTGTTAATGGACGAAAAAAAGAGGAGATAGGCTATTTTGTTCCTATTGCACTGCAAGAGACATTTGAGAATTTTTTAATTACACTTCAGCAAGAGAAAAAGAAGCAATTGCTACAGAGAATAGCTCATGCGAGCAAAAAAGACCCCATAGAAGAAGGCACAGTAGATGATGGAATTAAATAGAGGGGATATTTGTCTCGTAAACTTTAATCCTGCCAAAGGGGGAGAGATGGGTAAGTTTCGACCTGCGATTATTATGAGTGAAGCGATGGATAATGAGATTTTAGATACGGTGATTGTTATTCCCCTCTCAACGGTTATTGAAGAAGATGCTCTGCCTTATCGGTATCTTATTACTAGGCGAGACAAGCTCGAAAAAGATTGCGATGCTTGTATCTATGAGATTCGTGCCTTATCTAAAATACGCATCAAGGCAAAGTTATCACGTCTAAAGCCATTGGAACTAGAGATTATACAGCGTTCATTATGTGAGATTTTAAATTAAAAAGGGATTTTTTTATTTTTTAATAGCAGGTGGTTTCTACACTTTTAGATTAAAAAAGAGTTTGGATTAAATTGATTTAACGTAAATTTAACAAAAAGTGATTATTATAGATAGTACAAAGTGAATGTTCATTCATTTTTTTATGAACAAAAAATTTGATGGGTTGTATCAGTAAAACTTCTATCAGAGTTGGTATAATCTCACCCAGATAACAAAAAAATTGAGAAAACAGGAGAGCGTATGTGTACAGATTGTGGTTGTAGTATTCGAGGAACAGAGCATGAACATGAACATGGAGAGGGGCATCACCATCATCACCATGAGCATAGTCATGAACATCAAGAGGCACATGAGCATCTGCATCATAACCCTCAGCTCAACGACACCAAGACCATCTCGGTGATTAAAAAGATACTTGACAAAAACGACCACGAGGCAAACCACAACCGAAGCCATCTCGATGCCAAAGGGGTCTTGGGGATTAATCTGATGAGTAGCCCAGGGTCGGGAAAGACGACACTGATTGAGTATTTGGCTGATGTGGCTGATTTCAAATTTGGTGTGGTTGAGGGTGATTTGGAGACCAACCGAGATGCCGACCGACTCAAAGCCAAGGGGATTCCAGCGATGCAGATTCAGACGGGTTCGGCGTGTCACTTGGATGCTTTTATGGTGCATAAGGGGTTGCATGAGTTGCCACTAGATGAGATAGATGTCTGTTTTGTAGAGAATGTGGGCAATTTGGTCTGTCCTGCGAGTTATGATGTGGGGACACACCTCAATATCGTCTTGGTCTCAGTTCCTGAGGGCGAAGATAAGATTGCCAAATACCCCGTGATGTTCCGTCAAGCCGATTTGATTTTGATTACCAAGACCGACCTTTTGCCACACTTCAAGTACGACATCGAAGCCCAAAAAGCCGATGCACGACGCATTAAGCCCAATGTCGATATTTTGGAAGTGAACATCAACGATATTGACTCAGTCAAGGCTGTGGCTGAGTGGATTGAATTTAAACGTAAGATGCGTTAAGGGATTTCCTACCCTAATACTCCTGCAGCACGCAAACGCTTATGCGTCCTCTTCGAGGATGGGGTGCGTGGTTTGTCGCATTAGGATAGAAAATCTTTATAGATTTAAAAACCGTAGGTCGGGGTGCACCACAGGTACTTCCTTTGGTCGTCCTCTCCCCGACGATTAATGATTGATAAAAAAGGAAAAATATGTGTCTATCCATACCAAGTAAAGTTGTTGAAGTCTCCGAAGACAAAACCATGTGTCGTGTCGATACCATGGGGGTTCAACGTGAAGCCAACCTCATGATGATGGGTGAAGATGATATTAAAGTAGGCGATTATGTCCTGCTTCATATTGGGTTTGTGATGAACAAGATTGATGAGGAGGAGGCTTTAGCCTCCATAGAGACCTACAAAGAGATTTTGGCACTGATGGATGAAGAGGAACGTCGTCAGGCGATTATTGATGATGACAACTGTCCCAACCGATAAGGAGTAACCCATGCACATACCTGATGGATACATCGCTCCTGTGGTTTATGGGGTAAGTTATCTGGTTGCCATACCTTTGTGGGTTCATGGATTTGGTAAACTCAAAGCCAAGCTAGATGAAGAGACCTTACCTTTGATTGCTTCGCTTTCTGCCTTGGCATTTGTGATTATGATGTTTAACATTCCCATTCCTGGGGGAACGAGTGGTCACGTGATTGGGGTAGGGTTGTTGGCGATTCTGTTTGGTCCATGGATTGCCTTTTTGTCTATCTCATTGGTGCTGTTTATTCAAGCGATTCTTTTTGGTGATGGAGGCATTACAACCTTTGCCATTAATGCACTCTCTATGGGTTTCATGGGGGCGTTTGCGAGTGATTTTATCTATCGTAAGTTTAAAAAGCACCGTTATGGTATCTTTTTAGCAGGGTATGCAGGTGCTGTGGCATCAAGTGTACTTGTGGCACTCTTTTTGGGAATTGAGCCTTATGTTGCTTCTGATGCTCTGGGGCATCCTCTCTATTTCCCCTTTGGTTTGGCTACCACATTTATGGCTGTAGTGGGTTCTCACCTGCTCTTTTTTGGGGTGATTGAGGGGCTGTTTACGAGCTTTGCTTACCGTTTCTTACAGAAGTTAGAACCCGAGATGCTGAGCCATCTTCAGGAGCGTTAAGATGAAAAAAATCTATCTCTTTTTGTTGGCTGTGGTGGTGTTGGTTCCTTTGGGACTTTTAACCCAAAACCCTGCATGGGGTGAGTGGGAAGAGGGCTACTATGAGAAGCTTTTGGGCTATGTACCAAAAGGGATTGCCGAGGCACCAAGCATCTCGGCACCACTGCCTGACTATAGTAGCTCTTTTTTGGGCGAGACGGGGAGTTATTATCTTAGTGCCGTTGTGGGTATTGGGGTGATTTTTGGACTTTTTTTTCTTCTAAAAAGGGTGTTAAAACGTGAAGGGTAAGTACTATCTTGGGCTACTGCTACTCTATGTGGTGGGGGTGAGCTTTTTAAAATCGGTCGATTGGCTCTTGGCATTGTGGTTACTCTCATGGCTACTCTCATGGCGTATGATGCTAAAAAGCATCAAAGCCACGATTTTTTTTAACCTCAGTGTAACGCTGGGCTATCTCATTGCTTCTTGGTGGCAAGGGCATGAGTTTCTTACCTATATTAGCATGTTTAACCTACGGGTTATGGACATTAGTTTTGCTGTGTTTTACCTCTTTGGGCGTATTAACCTTTTAGAGGCATTCTCTTTTTCTCGTTCGCTAACCTTTCTTTTGGTGGCGACCATCTCACAGATAGAGAGTTTTAAGAAGAGCTATGAAGATTTTATACTGGGCTTTAAAAGCCGTACGGTTAAACGCCTAGGAGAGATGCAGAAGCGACAGTTTATCAGCTCGATGCTCTACTTCTTTTTGCAGAAGTCACTGCACAACTCCAAAGAGCGAACACTCGCACTCAAAGCAAGGGGATTTTTTGATTAAGTTAGAAGGGGTAGATTACCAATACCATGAGCATGTTGCCTTATCGCAGATTAATCTGGAGATTCAAGCTGGAGAGAGGGTTGTGTTATTGGGCAACAACGGCAGTGGTAAAAGTACCCTGCTTAAGCTCTTGGCAGGGTTGATTTTTGCTCAAGAGGGGCGTTACCTTTTTGAGGGAAAAGTCGTGAACAAGCGTCAGCTCAAACGTGATGCCAAAGCCTTTCGTAAAGCTTTGGCAATTTTGTTTCAAAACCCCGATACCATGCTCTTTAACCCCACCGTACGTGAAGAGATTCTCTTCTCGTTACTACAGTTTGATATGGAACGAGACATTGAAGCTTTGGCAGAAGAGTTTGATATTGCCTCGCTTTTAGAGCGAAGCCCTCTAAAGCTTAGTGGTGGAGAGAAACAAAAAGTAGCACTCTGTGCCATTTTTGCCACCGAGCCAAAGGTTCTTCTACTCGATGAACCCATGGCAAATCTTGACCCCAAATCGACGGGTTGGTTGATTGATTTTTTAGAGGAGCAAGAGGGCTTAACCACCCTTATCTCTACGCATAATCTCTCTTTGGCACGAGAGCTTGGTACCCGTGCCATTGTGATGGATGCTTCGCATACTATTATCTACGATGGTGCGATAGAGGCACTCTTTGAAAATCAGGAAGTCTTGCTTCAAGCCAACCTTATGCACCGTCATCGTCATAAACATGCTGATGCCACGTTGCATAGCCATTTTCATTTACATAATTGGTCATAAGGAGAAACGTATGACACTGGAACTAAAAAACCTCTACGACGACTTTAGAGATGGCGAGACCATCAAAGCCTATGCTAAAATCATCGCCGAAGATGCCAAAAAGCTCAAAAATCCCATCAACATCATGGAGGTGTGTGGGGGACATACCCACACCATTATGAAGTTTGGGTTGCCACAACTTCTGCCTGATAATGTCAACTTCATCCACGGACCTGGTTGTCCAGTGTGCATTATGCCCAAAGAGCGAATTGACCATGCTTATGTCTTGGCGATGCAACCAGAGGTGATTTTGGTGACACTTGGAGACATGATAAAAGTACCAGGGAGTAACGGAAGCCTTCAAGATGCTCGAAGCAAAGGGGCTGATGTGCGTTTTGTCTATTCGCCTATGGAGTGTCTGAAAATTGCCAAGGAGAATCCTGATAAAACAGTGGTCTTCTTTGCCATTGGTTTTGAGACCACCACACCCATGACGGCTGTGTTGGTTGACCAAGTGATAAAGCTGGGTATCTCCAATATTCTATTTCACATTAACCACGTGACAGTTCCAGAGGTAATGGTGGAGCTGATAGATAGCCGTGATGAACATGTCGATAGCTATAATAATCAGATAGATGCCTTTCTTGGACCTAGCCATGTTTCGGTGATAAGTGGCTCGAAGATTTACGATAAATTCCCCAAAGAGTATGGCAGACCTGTGGTGGTGACGGGCTTTGAACCCGTGGATGCCATGCAGGGTATTAGCATGATTATCAAGCAGTTTATAGAGGAGCGATGTGAAGTAGAGATACAATACAAAAGAGTTGTTACCCATGAAGGAAATCTCAAAGCCCAAGCCTTGATAGAGCAGTACTTTGAAAAGGTAAGTCTCTTTAGGTGGCGAGGGCTGGGGAACGTACCTGAAAGTGGCTTGAAGTTGCGTGATGAGTTTGCTCAGTATGATGCTGAAGTGAAGTATAAAGAGGTATTGCCTATTGCTGAGATAGAAGACCACAAGCTCTGTATCTGTGGTGATATACTGCGTGGTATGGCAAAACCTCAGGAGTGTACCATTTTTGGAACAGCTTGTAAGCCCAATAGCCCTGTGGGGTCTTGTATGGTGAGTAGCGAGGGGGCTTGTGCTGCTTATTATAAATATGGGAATTTGCTGTAAATTTTGTGGTCAAATTTCCATTAAAAATGAATGGTGGCTTTGTCTCTCCTTTCATTTTTTTTATAAAAAACGAAACAAAAAAAATCGTCTCTATTCTCGAAACGCTTCGCTTACAAGGTCGTTCATAGAGACAAGGCACACGTTGTGTGATTAAAGGAGGAGAATTATATGAACAAAACCATAACCCTAGCCCACGGAAACGGTGGGGAAGAGAACAACGAACTTATATCAAACATATTTTACAAACATTTCAAAAATGACATCTTAGAAAAGAGTGAAGATTCAGCCCTGATTGAAGAGGGGCGTTTGGTAATGAGTACCGATAGCTTTACGGTGAGTCCTCTCTTTTTTAATGGGGGAGACATCGGTAAACTAGCAGTTTGTGGAACGTGCAACGACTTAGCGATGATGGGTGCTAAGCCTAAGTACTTGACCTGTTCGGTAATTATCGAAGAGGGGTTTTCTATGCGTGAGTTAGAGAAGATTGTACGAAGCATGAAAAAAGAGCTAGAGGTCAATGGTGCCATGGTAGTCAGTGGTGATACCAAAGTGGTACCTAAAGGAGCTGTCGATAAGCTCTTTATCAACACCACAGGTATTGGCGAGGTGGAGTATGCAGGGATTTCTGCTTCCAAGCTCAAAGAGGGGATGTCGGTGCTGGTAAGTCGCGATGTGGGAAGCCATGGGGCGACTATCTTCTCTGCTCGTGAGGGGATAGAGCTAGAGAGTGACTTAAAAACCGACTGTGCCTCACTCTACCCTCAGGTCAAAGCCCTCATAGATGGAGGTATAGAGCTCATCGCCCTGCGTGATGCCACCCGTGGAGGGGTTAGTGCAGTGCTGAATGAGTGGGCAAAGGCTTCAGGGGTCTGTATAGAAGTAGAAGAGGAGCGTATCCCCGTCCAAGAGAGCGTACGGGGTATCTGTGAGATGCTCGGCTTTGAAGCGATGGATTTAGCCAATGAGGGAACCTTTGTGCTAGTAGTTCCAAAGGAAGATGAAGCCAAGGCTTTGGAGATTTTAAAACAGACACACCAGAGTGCTGAGCTGATTGGTACGGTCTCTATGGCGTATGAGGGGAAGGTTATTTTGAAGAGTTCTTGGGGGACTAAGAGGTTTTTGGACTTGCCTACGGGGGAGTTACTTCCAAGAATATGTTAAGTTAACTGTGTTATTATATGTAAAATACTACATATAAAAGGATGTAAAATGGTTGCATATAGAAGAGATGAGATTATATCGGTTTCTGATTTGGCACGAAACTTATCAGCAACATTAGGAAGTCTGCTTGACTACTCCAAAGAGAAGTTGGCTATCTCTAAAAATAATAAGCTTGAAGCTGTCATTATTCCCATTGAGGAGTATGAGCGAATGAAAGAGGCTTATGAGTATATGGAGAATATGGAGATAGCTCGAATTATTGAGGAGCGTAAAGATTCTAAAACCATTACTTTTGATGAACTTTTAAAGCAACAGGGAGTCAGTAGAGATGAGTTATAAACTTGTTTTAAAAGAAGAGGTTCAAGAAGATTTACTGGAACTGTCTCATGCTCAAAGATTATTGGTTTTAAAGCAGTTTGTAAAATTAGAAAACTCTCCTGAGTTGGGAAAGCCTTTAGGCAATAAAGCAGGTTTTAATCTGAGTGGTTGTCGTAAGATGTATGTCGATAAAAAGAAGATTCGTATAGTTTATAGAATTATTGATAATGAGATTGTGGTAGAGGTTATTGTGGTTGGGAAACGTGATGATATGAAGGTTTATGCTGAGGCGAGTGAACGATTGGGATAAGACTTGACCCTCTTATTATTTTATGATATACTTTGGATATACATAAGAAGGAGGCAACCATGAGTCCTGAAGTATCGTTATCAAAGTGGGGGAACTCACAGGGTCTTAGAATCCCAAAAGAGATTATCAATCTACTCAACGTTGATATTGGGGATAAGTTTAAAGTCTTTATTGAGAATAATCGTGTGATTCTTGAACCCATACAAAAGAAAAAAGTCTATAATATTGAGGAGCTGGTACGTCAAATTCCTTTAGATTATCAAAAAGAGCCTGAACTGCTCTCCAAACCTATGGGGAGAGAGATTTGGTAAAGCAAAAATATATTCCCAATAAAGGGGATTTGGTGATTCTCACTTTTGACCCACAAGCAGGGCATGAGCAGAGAGGTAGAAGACCTGCGTTGGTGGTGAGCAATTACCAGTTTAACAAAGGGGTTGGTTTTGCGTTGGTCTGTCCCATTACCAATACCAATCGAGATTTTCCGTTTCATGTGGCTGTTGAGGGGGAGCAGATAGGGGGGTATATTTTAACAGAGCAGGTTAAATCTATTGATTACGAGGCTCGAAGAGTGAAGTTTGTGGAGAGACTTAGTGAGAATAGATTGGATGAGGTAATGGGGATTATTGAAGCGATTTTAGCGTAGGAGTATTTTTGAAAATTACACTATTGGTTTCAGCTTTTAATGGTTTAACCCAAGGGGTTTATGTTGCTTTGCGAGATAGAGGTTTTTTGGTTAATGTAACCTACGCCATAAACCCAACCCAAATCCAAGAAGAGATAGAAGCTTTCAACCCACAAATCATCCTCTGCCCCTTCCTAAAAAGCTACCTCCCAAAAGAAATTTACGAAAACTATCCCACTTTTATTTTCCACCCTGCACCCATAGGAGATAGAGGGGCGTACTCTTTGGATTATGCTGTGTTTAATGAAGAAAAAGCGTGGGGTGGGGTATGGCTAAGAGCCAATGAGCTTTATGATGGGGGTGATATTTATGCTTCTGGTCATTTTGAAATGCGAGAGAGTTATAAGGCTTCGATTTATAGGCAAGAGATGCTTCGTATGGCTACTTCTACGCTTGATGAGTTATTTGAAAATATAGAACAAGAGAAATCTACGCCACAAATCTTAAACCCCATTCATGAGCCGTTTACTCAAGCAATGAGAGCGATTGATTGGCAGAGGGATAGTACTGATGAGATAATCAAAAAAATCAACTGTAGCGACTCACTTCCTGGGGTGCTTGATGAGATTTTAGGCGTTAACTGTTATCTCTTTGGGGTATGGCGAGAGGATAAGTTTCGAGGGAAGCCCAAAGAGGTCTTAGCCAAGCGTGATGGGGCTATCTGTTTGGGCACAGTTGATGGGGCTGTTTGGATTAGCCATCTCAAAGAGGTAGATAGGTTTAAACTACCTGCGACCTATGTGCTAAAAGATAAGATAAAAGGGATAAAAGAAGATAGGCTTCCTCTACTGTTTGATAAATCTTATGCCACCTTTTATGAGACCTCGGTAGAGTTTAGAGATAATGTTGCCTATCTCTGTTTTAACTTTCACAATGGGGCGATGAGTACGGCTCAGTGTATACGGTTGAAGTATGCTGTGGAGTATCTCAAAACGCAGTGTGAAGTGTTGGTATTGGTTGGGGGAATGGACTTTTTCTCTAATGGGATTCATTTGAATATTCTCGAAGACAGCCAAAAGCAGGGGGAAGATGGTTGGGCGAATATCAATGCGATGAATGATTTGATTAAGTCCATTATTTTTGCTGATGAGATAGTAACTGTCGCTTCCTTTGCACGAAATGCAGGGGCTGGTGGGGTCTTTTTGGGCTTGGCTTGTGACTATGTGGTGGCAAAAGAGGGGATTGTTTTGAATCCTCACTACAAAACCTTGGGGCTTACGGGGAGTGAGTATCATACCTATTCGTTGCCTAAACGTGTGGGAGAAGAGAAGTCTAGAGAGCTTCTTGATGCTTGTTTGCCTATTTCGGTGGAATCAGCAAAAGAGCTTGGTATGGTGGATGAAGTATTTGCTCATGATGAGTATTATGAAGCGTTGCATACGTTTGCTAAATCTAAATTTGATGATGATTTTATTTGGGAGAAGCAGGAGTTTTTGGAGGAGAATGAGGAGAGGATTGAGGCTTTGAAAGAGGCTGAGATAGAGGTGATGTATCCAGAGTTTTGGGATGATAATTCTTCTTTTCATACTTTGAGGAGGGAGTTTGTTTGGAAGGTTTGTCCGACCCAAACTCCTAGACGGTTAAAGCTGTTTTAATCTCTCTTTCTCACTTTTTTTTCTTTGTGTCAGAACAAAGAAAGAAAAGTAAGCAAAAAAAAGAAAGTCTGAAGTGCTGTCGCCAGTTATAAGCTTCCTTTTGTCGTATATTTATTTTGGAATCAAAGCTTTTTATTGTACAATAAATCAAAAAATGAATAGGTATTCAATATGCATGAATATAGCGTAGTCCAAGCTCTTTTGAATCAGTGTGAGGAGCATGCCGTTGCTAATGATGCAACGAAAATCACCAAAGTTGTCTGTAAAATAGGGGTGATGAGTGGGATAGAACCCCATCTGTTGCAGGTGGCGTTTGATACCTTTAAAGAGGGCACCATGTGTGATGGGGCTGAGTTTGTCATTAATATACAGAAGCTCAAACTAGAGTGCCGTGACTGTGGGCATGTCTATGAAGAGGATGAGGTACGTTACTTTTGCCAGAAATGTGAAAGCCTGAGTGTGAAAGTAATAGACGGAGAAGATATGTACCTCATGAGCCTAGAGATGGAATAACCGTAGGGGCGACCTCCGTATCTGCCCTTTGCTACATATACCAATATATTCAAAACCCAAAAAAAGGAAAAACAATGCAAGAATACTGGGAACTGTACATGAAAAACCTAGAGGGGAAACCAGCTTCTATTTTGTTTAATGCAGGGATTTCAATGGATGTGGAGAAGTTCAGATATATCTATCCACAGATTGCCTTTGTGAAGGTCAAGCTTAAAGAGCCAAATGAGCGTGGACTGGTAAGCGAGAGTGAAGAGTCAGAGATTGCTTTTTTAGAGGATAAACTTGAAGCTTCGTTGATTAAATTTCGTATTGGTAAGTATGTGGGGCGTATTTTTTCTGATGGGTATGTGACCTTTTTGTACTACTTGCAGTTTACTTATAACTGGCAAGACTTTTTGAACTTTGCACTCGATGAACATGCCTCTTATAAGATAAGCTCAGGCTTTCAAGAGGATGGAGAGTGGAACTATTATCGACAACTGCTCTACCCAAACCCTAAAGAGTGGCAGATTATACAAAACCATAAAGCGTGTGATGCCCTACGTGCCAAAGAGGATAACTTGCATTTGCCTCGTGCCATTGAGCATAAAGCCTTTTTCTCTGATGACGTTCAAAAAGAGGCACTCTTAGAGAAGTTAGAGGCTGAGGGCTTTAGGGTACAGTCTGAAATAGAGAACGATGAAGGGGTGAAGGGGATTGCCTTTTATCGTATAGATAAACCGTTTTATACCCAGATAGATGAGTTAACACTGCATTTGATTGATATGCTAGAGAGCTTTGGGGCTGTGTATGATGGGTGGGAGACTTCGGTGGTGAAGTCTTAAATTTTTCGAACCTCTCTGATAATCTCCTCTAGCGTAGTTTGTTCTGCTTTGGGGGTGGTTTGGATCCCCTCTTTTTTTAGATAGTTAAGGGCGACTGTTATGTAGCCATTAAATGCCTCTTTTAATGTATTGCTTAAGTCGATCTCAAAGGTGACGTGCTGAGGAATTATCCCTAAGATGGTTGCTTTGGGTTGGGGTTTTCCTTGGAGTTCGAGCATGTCGAGGCACTGTAATACACCAATCTCATGGGCTCCACCACTGTTAAGACCGTGACCGCTGAGCTCATAAGAGGGAATCAGATAGATAGAGCTTGGTTCATCGTCGAGTTGGAGGGCATCAAGGATAAGAATGTGATCGTTCTCTTCAAATATAGTATAGAGGTTAATGCCCTCTACCCCACCGTTAATAATATTCACAGGATGTGAATAAGTATAATTCTTTTGGAGGTAGGTGGCGGCGTAAACTCCTAGTCCATCATCTTTTTGTAATATATTGCCGATGCCTAAAATAACCATAGGGAAGAAGCCTTTATTTTTATTTTGTTAATTTTATTGATTTTTTTATGAGATAGAGCTAAGTACTTCCTGCAATTAATATTAAATTAACACTCTAAATGTGATTTTCTAGGCACAATTAGGTTTTTTGGTCAAATTCTCCATTTAACATCTCCTTCAAGTATTTTTCAATATAATTACACATTAATAAACGAACTGAAGGGGATTGATGCTACTTGACACACTATTGCAGCCTGCAATATCTGTAATGAACAAATTACCTTTTAAATTTAAGATCATATTCTCCGCTTCGATTCTATTTTTACTACTCATTGTTCCTGCACATCACCTTCTTTTGGACTATTGGGCAAAGAAGGATCAGTGTCGGCAGGAGTTGCTTGATCTTGAGATGCATAAGGGATCAGAGGTGCAAGATCAAAAAGCAATGGTATTGGCAAAACAGAAAGAGATTGAAGAGAAGTATTTTTTGCTCTTTTTGGGCTTTTTATTGATTATTTTTAGTGCACTTTATCTTTTTGTTGCACTCTATCGATCTTTGGCAGAGAGTCTTCGGCGACTTGAACATGCGTCCCATGAGATTGCTAATGGTGAGACGGGAGTTCAGTTGATGAGTGATGTCAAAGATGAAATAGGACGTGCGGTTACCGCATTTAACTCGATGAGTCAACGCTTGACAGAGGATCTTTCGTTTCTAGATGGGTATAAGATGGCGATTGATGAGACCAGTATTGTCTCTAAGACCGATCTTTCTGGGAATATTACTTATGCCAATAAGCTCTTTTGTCACTTCTCGGGTTATACGCAAGAGGAGCTCATTGGACAGCCACACAACATTGTTCGTCATCCCGATATGCCTAAAGAGGCATTTAAAGAGCTCTGGGAAACCATTCAATGTAAAAAGATCTGGAAAGGGGTCATTAAAAATCGTAACAAGTCAGGAGGGTACTATATTGTTGATGCGACCATTCTGCCTATTTTGGATAGTCACAACAATATTTTAGAGTATGTGGCGGTACGTCATGATATTACAGAGTTGATTCAGAGTCGAGAAGCTTTGGCAAAGCACAAAGTTGATTTTGTGACCAAATTGCCTAATAAAAATCAGTTACTTGAGGATATTGTTCGAATTGAGCGACCAATTCTCTTTTATCTGAATATCGATGCCTTTATGAAGCTTAATGACCTCTATGGCAGTAGTGTTGGGGATCAGGTACTTATTCACATGGCTGATCTACTCAAAAAAATTGTTCTACCCGCGGAAGCAACGGTCTATCGGGTCTATAATGATGAGTTTGTTTTACTTTTTGAAGAGGGAAGAGTACATCTAGGTAATATTAAAGAGCGTCTCTATAAGATTATGCACGATATTGAAGAGAGTACCATTGATTGTAATGCCCCTGAGTGTATCAGCTTTACGGTAAGTGGTGGTGTATCTCACTATCAGTTGGACAGCGATTATGAAAAATTGATTCTCTATGCAAGTATTGCTCGTTATCGAGCTAAATTACAAAATAAAAAGTTTCTAATCTATGATAGTTCCATGGCAAACGAGGAGAATTATGCTCAAAATATTGCATGGATCAAACGGATCAAGCAGGGGATTCGGAATGATGGTTTTGTCCCTTATTTTCAGCCCATTATAGATAATCTCACGGGTAAGGTGGTGAAGTATGAAGCACTGGTTCGCATGGTGAGCGAAGATGGCACGGTGACCTCGCCCTTTTTCTTTTTGGAGATTGCTAAAAAAGCCAAGCTCTATTCGCATATCACCCGTATTGTGCTGGATAAAACCCTTGAAGTCTTTCGTGATCATGCGGAGTTGGAGTGTTCTATTAATCTGAGTACCGAGGATATTATTGATCGAGAGACCCGAGAGTATATCTGTGCCAAACTTTCTGATTATCCCCATCCAGAGAAGGTGGTTTTTGAGATTACAGAGTCTGAAGAGATTACCGATTTTAAAACGGTCAACGCGTTTATTCGACGGATGCGTTCGTTTGGGGTAAAGATCTCGATTGATGATTTTGGTACAGGGTATGCTAACTTTGAGTATATTTTGAACCTCGATGTGGACTATATTAAAATTGATGGAAGTCTGATTAAGCATATTGATACTGATGAGGAGTCAAGGATTTTGGTGGAGGCGATTATTGCGTTCTCTAAAAAACTAGGTACCAAGACAGTGGTAGAGTTTGTACACAGTGAAGAGGTCTATGATGAGATTGTAGCACTAGGAGCAGACTATGCACAGGGATACTATATTGGTAAGCCAGAGGCAACTCTTGATATAGAACATTAAAAGTAGACCAAAAAGTGCTATACTATCGCTAAAAAAGGATAGATTATGCGATACCCAGAATTTTTTAATACGATTGAACCTATTATGTTAAGAGATCCCTTATCGGATTTTTTAGGAACGTTTGAATCAGGTTTATATTCAATAAGTTATCTAGAGGTGGTTAAGAGTGCAGGGCACAGTTGTCCTACCGTTGCGGGGGCTTATCTTTTGGCTCAAGTAGGTCTTAAGGCACTTTATCCAGAGGATGGCATTGCAGAGCGTGGTGCAATTAAAGTAGTGTTTGCTCAGGATCAGACAGAAGGGGTAGCGGGAGTTATTGGTGCGGTATTTTCTAATATTACAGGTGCCACAACCGATTTTGGATTTAAAGGGATTGGTGGGAACTTTGACCGTACCAACCTTATGGAGTTTGGTGCGGATGTCGGATCGAGTGTTCGTCTCATTCGACTCGATACCAATGCCAGTGTGGATGTGGTGTATAATCCTAGTAGCATTCCTGCTGATCCTCAGATGCAACCTTTGATGCAAAAGATCATGCAAAAGGTTGCAACCCCAGAGGAGAAAAAACATTTTGGAGAGCTTTGGCAGGATCGTGTTGAGCGTATTTTTGCCAATCAAGACCAAGTGATAGAGGTGCGTATCAACTAATCAAATTGAGGCTCACCCCTCGTAAGAGGGGGAGTTGCTTTGGTGCTATGGGGCTTGGCTTAGTTTAAGAAAAATTCGTGAATGTAGGTTTTACTCTCGCATGAACCTGCGGTATCATCAATTTTTAGATTTCCTTCACTATCTTTTACCAGACAGTTATCATCCATAAATACAATGATTCCTACCCCTTTTTGTAGATAGATATAGGAGATGTCGTTATCGGTTTTAACTTCACCATCTTGTAGGTCAACATAACTTGGAAGATCCTCTTTGACTTTGGTAATGACAGTACTCTCTTGGGTACATTTAATTTTGAGAATCTCTCCTGTATAGGGAATGGAGTAGAGCTCAAGTCGCTCTAAGGTATCATCGACTTTACAGCGTTGAACTGCTTGGGTGGTTTTGGTTCCAAGAATAACTTCATCCAATTTAATCTCTTCAATTTTGGTTGCATACTCATGGGTAAAGATGGTATCCCCTTTGTCTACAAAACGATCTGCGATGATGCTCTGGTTGTTCTCTTCTTTTTGTAGCTCTTTATCTTGAATGGTGATGGTTTTAATGATCTGATCTTCACTTTTGTAGGTGAGCTGATCGAGCTCGCGGGTAATATCTAGGGTATAGGTATCACGACTGCTGTTGCTTCCATCATCAATGGTTTTGAGGTAAGGTTTACTCATATCGGTTGCAGGAAGATACGCTGCAAGGTCGATTGATCCCTCTCCACTTGAGCCACTACCACACCCAGTAAGTAGTGCCAAGAGGCTGAGGGGTATAAGTTTTTTTATCATAAAAAGACTCCTTTTTTTATTCTATTATAACACACTTTATACGCGATCCTCTTATAGAAAGAGGAGAAAGGCGAAGAGAATAAAAAGAATAAAATGTAAAAATCCTTCCAGCATATTGGTCTCACCATCGTTGAAGTTAACAATACTCACCAGCAGGGTAAGTCCCATTAGTAGACCTTGTGTTGGGGTGATGGCAAGATGGATATCCAAGCCTGCTAGGTTACTGATAATAATAACCGCAGGAACGGTAAGCAGTACGGTTGCCAAAGAGGCTCCAAGGGCAATATTGATTACCGTTTGCATACGATTGTCCAGTGCTGCTCTAATGGCAACAATAAGCTCTGGTGAGGCAGAGATCAGGGCAACACCTACGGCTCCTAATGCCAGAGGAAGCCCAAGCTCGGTTAGGTTGTTGTTCATAAAGATAGAGAGTATCTCTGAGAGGAATCCAATAATTACAATATAGACCAAGAGCAAAATGGCATGATACCAACCGTTGATCTCTCCTTGATGTTGGTGCGTCTCTTCTTGGGTTTGTAGGGGTTCACTCCCTTGATACTCAAAGAAGTAGCGATGGTTTTTGAGTTGAATTTTGGTAAAGACCAGATAGAGCAGAATAAATACCACCACCACAAACCACATAAATTGATCGTGATGAGCCTGATCAATAAGGTGTGGCACCACCATCGAGACCCCAATGGCAACAAGCAACATTGAGAGGTAGGAGTTAGAGGAGTCAACATTATAAGGTTGCTCTCCAAATTTGATACCGCCAATAATGGCAGCAACGCCAAGCAGTCCATTGATATCGAGCATAATTGCCGAGTAGATGGTGTCTCGAGCAAGGGTAGGATTGTGTGATTGGATCATCATAATGGCGATAATCATCACCTCTACAGTTACCGCACTCATGGTCAAAATCAATGTACCATAGGGCTCTCCAAACTTCTCTGCAAGTAACTCAGCATGGTGGGCAACACTTACAGAAGCATAAATAATTACCCCAAAGAGTACCAAGAATCCAAAGATATTCCCTAAAGAGCTATGGATTAAGGTGTGTTCGTAGTAGGTAAAGAGTACCAAGGAGATAAGAGAGATAAAGAGTGCATACTCCTTTGCGATTGCTTTCAATAGAGATCCTTTTAGATTTTTTCTAAGGATTATAGCAAATCTTTTTAATGTTTCAGTTTCTTGTAAATTGGTACTGTGGGATTCTCGCTTTTTTCGTGTAGAAGGCTCTAAAGATATCTCGTGCTTGAGGATGGTTATTTTTAGCAGCTTTTCTAAGCCAGTAGCGTGCCAGATCATGATTGGTTTTAACCCCTAAACCATGACGAAACATCATGCCGAGTTGATACTGTGCAGGTGGAAAGTTTTTAAGTGCCGCTTGGTGATAAAGATTGAATGCTTTAAGAAAATCGATGGGTAGTCCTTCTCCATCTCGATATTGTGTTGCCAGTTGATAGGCAGCTTTGGGATCACCTTGTTGTGCGGCACTAAAGAGTTGATTAAGTGGTGTTGCAAAGAGTGGTGATCGGTTGGCATAAAGCAGATTGATGCTTAAAACCATAAGTATAAATATGGATAATTTCATTTTAATCCTTAAAAAAAATTTAAAAAAATATTATAGATATTTTAATATAAAAATACTTAAGAAATACCATGAAAGTTGGCTTAAAACTATTTATGTATAATGGGTTTGTATCTTATTTTAGGAGTGGTAATGAAAATAGTTTTACTTCTTGGATTAATGCTCTCATTTGGCTTGGGTAGTGTCGATGAACCTAACGTTGAAGGGAATCAATCTAAGATAACATCAGAATCAAATAGAACCGCAACATTTAGGCAGTTATCGCATGCATATGGTACCTATCAAGAGGCACTTGAGGTGGCAAAAAAAGAGAATAAAAATCTCTTTATTCTTTTTGAGAGTGAACAGTGTCGTTGGTGTAAAAAGCTTCAGAAAACCACCCTGCTTGACCCTCTGCTTTTGAAGCGATTAAACGAAGAGTTTGTGGTGGCGATATTAGAACGGGACAAAAGTGAGTATCCTAAGCAGTTTCAGATCAAAGGGGTTCCTACGGTCTACATGATGAGCAATCAAGAGAAGATCTATGTAGAGCGTATGGGATACCATAAAGATCCCAAAGATTATACCAAGTGGTTTAACTATGTTAAGATAGAGAGTGAACTATAAGATATCCTCATAAAAATCATAACAGCTCATAAAGAGGGTACCCTCTTTGAGTTGAATACGGGGATCTTGTTTTTTGTAGGCTTTGAGTAGACGCTTTTTGATTTTTTCCCTCTTTTTTTGTTTTGTAATGCCTGCACGTTCTAAAAAGCTCTCAAGGTCAACCCAACACTCTCGCTCATTAGATGTTGTGTCAGTTGGGGGTACTGTGGGGGAGTCAATCGGCTCGTTGGGGCTAGTAAGGGTGGTGGTTGTAGCGTGAAGTGCAACGTTTTTAACATAGAGATTTCGCATCTCTGCAAAGACCTGTTTTAGCAGTTCGATCTCTCCTCTTAGGGTTGTATTGATCTCGTGGTTGGTTGCTTTGAGGTCTTGGATACTCTCTTTTAAAACCGCAATGGTCTCATCTTTGGATGCTAAAAGCTCCTGAAAATCAACATGTTCAGGTAGACGCTCTTGAGGCTCTTGAGAAGGAGAAGGTGGTCTGCTTTGTTCCTCTTGGATAATATAGATTTTCCCCTCTATTCGTTTAGAGGGGAGGATCCCCTTTTTTATTTTGGCATAGACCGCTTGTCGGGAGATGTTATGCTCTTTGGCATAAACGGTAGGCTTGATTAGTCGACTCATAGTATTTAACCCTTTTTAATCTTTGCGAATAATCATACCATATTATGTTAATATTTGTCTACATTTTGCATCTTGTCGTAGTGATATATATCGTTTCTAAACTCCCGTTGATGTGTCTCTAGATCAAATCCTGCGGTGAGGTAGACAATATCAATGGGGAGCTTCTTTTTGATATCGATCTGCTTTTGGCGTTTACCACGAAGGATACGATCTGCTTTTTTCATTTGGATATTGCTGTTAAATGTTGCAATGGTCTTAAGGAGTTTTTTGGGCTCCGAGAGACGTACACATCCATGAGAGTAGGCACGCTTGGTTCGTTTAAAGAGGTAGCGTGTGGGGGTATCATGAAGGTAGACATCAAAACGGTTGGGGAATTTAAACTTAATCTTACCCAGTGCATTCTTTTTGCTTGGTGGTTGCATAATACGGTAGGGGAATTTTATCATCCCGTCGGCATACTGTTCCCAGTAGATGCTTTGAGGTGAAATTCTTGGAGAGTACTCACTCCATGTTTCATGGATCTCAAGCCCCTGTTTTCGTAGGTAGTTTGGATCCTTAATCATTGCAGGAATAATCTCACGTTTAACAATTCCTTCGGGCACTTTCCAGTAGGGGTTAAGCACAATATAAGAGATCTGATTACTAAAAATAGGGGTTGGGTGTTTGGGAGTACCAACAATGACACGAATTCGGTCTTTTTCATATCCATTTTCAATATAGTGGAGCATGTATTCAGGAATATTGACCACCAGATAGCGGGGGTGGATCTCGCGAGGTAACCATTTGATACGATCAAGATTGAGCAGAACCTTTTGAATTTTCTGATCCACACTCTCGTTTAGGCTACGAATGGTAGAGGGACCTACGATGCCATCAGCTTGGAGTCCATGGCGTTTTTGAAACCGTTTAACCGCATTGAGTAGACACTCATCAAAGGTTGCTTCGGGGGTGAATTTTGGCTCTAAAGGGTTTTTCTCCTCATCAAAGAGTTGTTGGGTTGATGGGCTACAACTCTTGAGATCTCCAGAGGCTTTGAGACGTTCTCGGAGTTTTAAAACATTATCTCCTTGGTCACCAAACTCAAGTCGTCTAAAGATGGGTAGTCGTTCCCATCCTCCTTTGGCTTTGATCGCTTCAAGCTCCTTGAGTGAGAGTAGAAGTGCTTGGTAGCCATATTTTTGGGGAGTAATGGCTTTGATGGTAGTGGGGATATCCTCAGAGAGCATCAGAGCACTGAGAGAGTAGGGGGCTTTGTAGCGAACCCAGTTGGCATAGATTTTATGTTTTCGTTTTGCTTTGAGTCGCCAGATAAACTGTTTCCAGTTGATCTCTCCATAGAGGGTATGTCGCAATAGATCCAAGTAGAGTTGAGAGAGTTTAAGTTCAATGGTGAATTGATCACGATGGAGATCTCTGTTTTTCATGTATTGAATCATGTGGAGATACTCTTGGTGGAGTAGGCTTTTGGGGCGAATGGTAGGATCGGACTCAACGGCTCGAAAGAGATCTGAGACTTTGGATCCAAAGCCTTTTGGGGTTATCCAGAGTGGTTGGTAGTGATTCTCTTTGTAGAGGCGTTTTAAGAAGCGTTTGTCTTTGATTTTAAATAAGAGGGGCGAGCGTTTTTGAGTTAGTTTCTTTTTGAAGGCTTGACGGATCTCTTCTAGATTGTATTGGGATTGATTGTTCTCTTTATGTTTTTTATGCGAAAAATTGGCTTTAATGGATTGATTGCTCTCTTGAGCAAAGAGAAGAATAGAGGATAAAAGAGTGATTAAGAATAGATGTTTACTGTTCATGGTTTTCCCTATTTGTTTTCTGCTAGAGTATAGTTAAAAATAGGGAAAAAAGAACTTAGAAACTCCTTTTATTTAGAACTTATTGTAAGGAGCGTTTCTGTTTGCTATCGTAGTTGTAGATATCGTTTCGATAGTGGAGCAGACCATCACTATTAATCCATGCAGTAAGGTAGACAATATGCACGGGTACGGGGTTTTGTAGGTTGAGTTGTGTCTTTTTCTTTCCTCGTAGAATTCGTTGGGATCGGTTATAACTGATGGAGCGTTCATGTTTGGCAAAGGTTGCCAAGAGTGCATTGGGTTCAGAGAGTCGAATACATCCATGAGAGAAGGCACGTTGTCCTTTTCTAAAGAGTTTTTTGTTGGGGGTGTCGTGCAGGTAGACGGCAAAGCGGTTGGGAAATTTAAATTTGATCTTTCCTAGTGCATTTTTGGGTCCAGGGGGTTGCATAAATTTATAACGTTTGGTCTGCCCTTGTCGTAGTACCCGTGCCCAATCGATTTTACTTGCATCAATGGGGCGACGGTTGGTGTTGTAAGAGGTACGCACCTCATACCCTCGCTCCTCTAAATAGTTGGGATTTTTGAGGATATTGGGGATCATCTCTTTTTTGACAATGCTGTCGGGAATAATCCAGTAGGGGTTAAGCACAATAAAGGAGATCTTGTTACTAAAGATGGGGGTATGGTGCTTTTTATCGCCTACAATGACCCGCATGGAGAGCCTCTCTTGACCATTCTCCATATAGTAGAGGCGAAAGTCGGGAATGTTGACCATAATATACCGATCTTCGGGTTGGTCGGGGAGGCGTTTAATACGGTCGAGGTTGAGCAGTACCTTTTTGATCTTCCAGTCAACCGAGAGGTTAAGTTTGTTGATGGTGGCTCGATTGATTTTACCACTAGGGTAGAGACCATGCCGTCTTTGAAAGCGTTTAATCGCTTTTCGTAAGCAGGGACCAAACTTGTCGCTATGCCCTTGACAGGTGTAATCTCCTGAACTGCGAAGACGCTCAATAAGTCGTCTAACCTCTGTTCCTGATCGTCCAAAGCGGAGTTGTCGGGAGTATTTAATCTTTTTCCAGCCTCCTGCCTCTTTGATTTTTTTAAGACGTTTGAGCTCTTTGAGCATCTGATTGTATCCAAAACTGCTTGGCGTGGTGGCTTGGACAATTTTAGAAAGAGGATAGTGGAGCATTAGTGAGGCAACATCGTATTGAGGCGTGTAGGTCTCCCAATCGGCAGCAAGTTTATTGCGTCGCATCCAGCGTAATTTATTTTTGAACTCTCGCCACTTAATCGAGCCATAGAGATGAAAATCCATGTAGGATTTATAGAGTGAGCTAAGTTCAACATCCAGATGTAGACGTTGAGCAAGAGAGAGGTTCTGATCGTAGATATGACGCTGAAGTTTTTTGGTTTTTTTCCAAATTGCCCCTCGTTTATCGAGCATAATATCAGAGGTAATGGTCTTAAAGGTATCATCAACTGCCTCCTTTTTTACCCCTTTATGGTCAAACCAGAGGGGCATAAAACCATTTTTCTGATAGAGGTCTTGAATAAATTGTTTGTGGGGTATCTCTTTAAACGTCTCTTGCGAATGATCGATAATCAGTTCCATTAAGCCTTTGGATGCTTGTTGGTTATAAATGATCTCTGAGAGAGAGAGATCTTTGTTATGGGTAGGGTTTTTTTGGGTAATCTCTTGGAGAGAGTGGTTGATTGAATTAAATTCTTTCAATGTGGTAACAGTCATCGCTTCGATGGCAACAGCTAGTAGAATAGTAACAATAATAAATAGGGTATTTTTCAAAATTTGCACCAATAATCTCTGTATTTTAATATTGTTTTGAGTATAGCAAAAAAAATAAAAAAAAACGAGATATTTACCCCATTTCATAGGAAAAGGGGCGTTTAGTTTTTTTCTGTTTAGTTTAAATTGTGGCGTTATAGTGAAGTTTTAATTAATTTGAGGCAAAATAGTTGTTCTCTTGAACAACCCGTCGTCCCCATAAAAAACGCTCTTTATAATAGGGTTTTTCATCAAAATTGTAGATCACCACCTTCTTGGCTCCAGAGCTTGCATGGATAAAGTTACCATTACCAAGATAGATGCCCACATGGGTTACTTTTCCCGATCGATGTTTTTTGGTATCAAAAAAGACCATATCTCCCCGTTTAAGATCTTCGAAGTTAACGTATTTTCCTACTTTTGCTTGATCGCGAGAGACCCTTGGGATTTTGATTCCTACATCTCTAAATACCCATTGCGTAAAACCAGAGCAGTCAAATTTACTAGGTCCCGTGGCTCCCCAGACATACTTGGTACCCAAGAAGCGTTTGGCATTCCATTCGATATCTTGGGTAATTTTACTGTTGTCTACCTGACAGAAGTTACTGCGTTGTTCATACGCATTAGGTGAGCCGTAGGCAACCACCTCGATACTGCTCTGTGAGGGCTGTTTGTATGTAGGGGGGGATGGTCGCATAGATTTTGAGTAACCACTCTTGCTCTGTTCTACAACAAAGGGGCTATAGTTGAGGCTTTGGTCTTGTTGCACCACAAAGAGCGGACCATTCGAAGAGGGTTGAGCTATCCCCATGATATTATAGGCAGAGAGTGTTTTTTTTTCTACTTTGGGGGTGTTGCTTGAACAGGCGGAAAAGAGTAACAAGGATGAGAAGAGTAGCGTATGTGTAATGGTTGGATTATTTTTCATGATAGTTAGACCTCCTTGAATAAAATGATGATATTTGATTATCTTATATATGGATAGGGTAAGTATAACATGAAAAGGGTGAGTTATCCCCATTTTTAAAGGGATCTGTAATTTTTTCAATATCTTTTAAACTCCCTATATTATGGGATGTTGAAAAGGGTTTTTGGTTGAGTACGATCTGTTGAAAATAATGTATAAATACCAATAAGATAAAATTATAAAATTAATTTATTTTTTTATCTATATATTATATTTTGTTGAGCTTTGTCGAAATTCTTGACACAATTAAAAAAAAGAGCTATCCTTTTAATTAAAAAAAGGATACTGGATGGGGAAATTGAAATCACTTCCACCAATTGTGCTGGTTTTTTTCATTATGGGATTGATAATTTTTGCAATCAATAATGATACGGTCATTAAAAAGACAAAGAAGGTTCTACCTGATTTGGCGGACTCAAAGTATATGAACTTATACAAAAAAGCGTGTGATCTAAAAGATGCTGATGCTTGTTTTGAGGTAGGGAAACTTTATGACCATGGGGTTGATGGAAATGGTAAAGAGCAAGATTTTGAAGAGGCATTTACCTATTATGGATTGGCGTGTAATCTGGATCATGCTACTGCATGTAACAATTTAGCATATCTTTACAACAATGGTCTTGGGGTCGAGAAGAATAATTGGTACGCATTGAGAAACTACAAAAAAGCATGTGACCTTGGTGATATTGAGGCGTGTTATAATCTTGGTGCGATGTACTATCGTGGTGAAGGAACCCGTCCTAATCGTTACAAAGCGACACGACTCTTTAAAAAGGCTTGTGAACAGGGTGTCGGGGCTGCATGTAACGATTTAGGGTATATGTATGCTCATGGAATTCATGTACGACGTAATATTTACGAGGCGATCTCTTATTACAACAATGCGTGTCAATATGGTGAGCCCGCAGGGTGTAATAACTTAGGAAACATGTATCAAGAGGGCTCTTTAGGTGTCAAGAAAGATCCTGTCAAAGCAGAGCAGTTCTTTGACAAGGCGTGTAAACTACATGACAAGGACAGTTGTCAAAAGTTGGGGCATGTACTCGAGAGTCGTATTGATGAGATCAAGTTTAAAAGTGACATCGAAACAGCCAAAGAGGCGTGTCGACTAGAGAATGGTGTAAGTTGTTATAAACTAGGTGAGCTCTATTATGGTCAAAATGATCTGGTTCAACGCGATGTTGAAACCGCAAAAAACTACTTTAGACGTGCTTGTGATCTTGGACAACCTAAAAGTTGTAAACGTTTAGGTGACATTAATCGTCTCGAAGAGAGCGAATAGTACGCTTAGGAGTCGCTCTTTATGAAGAGCAACTCAATTTTTGATTTTTAAACTTCTGGGGCGTTGCTCCTGCCCATCGTTCAAACTCCTTATGTTCATCATAAGGGGTTTTTGCAATCTTAAAAAGGGCATCTACTACAGAGAAGTCATCCTCTTGGGCTGCACGTATGGCTTCGTCTATCATGTAATTTTTGAGTACATATTTGGGATTGGTCTGAAGCATTTGCGTGTGACGCTCTTGGGGAGTGTGTGGCTCTTGTTTTAAGCGTTGGTCATAAGCATCGAGCCATTGATGCAGTGGTTTGTGATAGCGTGCAAGACGAAGCAGTTCGGTACGATCCTCTTGGTAGTGACTCAATGTTCGAAAGAAGAGGGTATACTCAATCTCTAGCTCTTGCATGGTCTCAAGAAGAGATTTGATCAGTTCAATATCTTGCTCTTGGGGTTGTGCTAAGCCTAGTTTTTTACCCATTTGGTAGAGAAATTCTCTAGAGTAGAGCCGTCCATAGTGTCCAAGTACCCGCTCCATAGAGGATTTTGAGATCAATGGAGAGAGGGCAACCATCAATGCGGTAAGGTTCCACTCTCCTATACGGGGTTGATTTCCAAAGCTGTATCGTCCTCGCTGATCAGTATGGTTACAGATGTAGTGGATATCGTAGTTGTCTAAAAAGGCAAAGGGACCATAGTCAATGGTTAAGCCTGCAATGGACATGTTGTCAGTATTCATTACCCCATGATTGAACCCAATGGCTTGCCACTGTGCCATTAGCCGTGCTGTTTTCCCTACCACCTCGGTAAAAAAGAGCAGATCTCTATTGGGTTCATCAATAAGATGAGGATAGCTCTCGGTTATGGCATAATCAAGCAGTGCCCGAAGTGCTTTGGGGTGGTTGTTGTGGGCAAAATACTCAAATGTTCCAAAACGGATCCATGAGGGGGAGAGACGCAACACAATCGCGGTACTCTCCCATCTCTCTCGGTAGACCCTCTGTTTGGAGCCAATAATTGCCAAGGCTCGGGTGCTCTCGATGCCCAGTGCGTGCATCGCCTCGCTCATGAGGTACTCTCGAATTGATGAGCGAAGCACCGCACGTCCATCCCCTTGGCGAGAGTAACGGGTAATACCTGCCCCTTTGAGCTGAAGATGCCACTGATTTATGGTTCCGATATTAATGGCACGTCCATCTCCCAATTGGGGGACAAAATGTCCAAATTGATGCCCTGCATAGCACATGGCAAAAGGGTCACTTCCTTGAAGTTTTAGAGTACCATTAAGCCAAGAGATCATCTCCTCTTGGGTAATACTTTGTGGATCAATCTCTAGTAGATGGAGTGCATGAGGGTTCCAATGAATAAGATAAGGATCCTTTAGTGGTGTTGGCTCAACCCGATCAAAACAGATATCTGGAAGTTGCAGATAGGGGTTGGTAAGGTGGATATTATTAAACTGCATTAAAGTGCCTTTTTCTCTCAACTTAACCATATTAACCATAAGATAATCCTAAAAAAGGCTAAAAAATGGGATTTATGGTTTAAAAATATAAAATATAGTGTATTATTCATAAGATATTTATGATTAAGGCAGTGAGGCGAGGATGCAGACACTTTTTTATATTGGTATTATTTTTGTACTGGGTGCATTTATGAAGGGGATTTGCTCAAAGTTGGGGATACTCAACGTGGTGGGCTACCTAATCTTGGGTTTTATTATTGGACCAGAGGTTTTAGGCATTATCACTTATGAGTTTATCGCGGAGACCCACATTATTACCGACTTAGCACTCTCGTTAATTGCGGTTTTAATAGGTGCAAACTTAAAATATAATATTATAAAAGAGGTCTGGAAACAGATTGCGGTGGTCTCGCTGTTGGAGACAATGTTTACATTTGCTCTGGTGGGAGGGAGTTTCTATTTTCTCTTTGGTATGTTGGGGCTTGGTTTTGCCGAGGAGCAACGCCTTACCATTGCTCTGCTCTTTGGAGGGCTCGCATCGGCTACAGCACCTGCAACCATTTTAGCGATTCTACATGAACTTAAAGCCAAGGGGAGTTTTAGCTCATTTCTTCTTAGTGTGGTCGCAGCAGATAATGCCCTTTCATTGATCTTTTTTAGTTTTGTTATTACCCTAACACGGGCGATGATGGGGAGTGATGGGTGCTCTTTTGGTACCTTCTCTTCGGTCTTTTTGGTGATTTTTTTAAGTGTGCTCTTAGGTGTTGTTGGAGCGGTAATCTCCGAAGCGATTGATCGTGTTTTTGTGAATCGTCCAAGCATTAAGACCACCTCAACACTAGGAATGATCTTTATTACCTACAGTCTAAGTGACTACTGGGGCTTAGAGCCACTCTTTACTTCATTGGTGATGGGGGTCGTAATGGCTAACCTATCGGATGAGTTTTTTCTGGTAAAAGAGGAGTTTGACCACCATATCAAAGACATTATCTTTTTACTCTTTTTTACCCTCTCGGCGATGCACTTGAATATTAGCTTTTTATTGAGCATGCCACTGGTGGTACTGGTCTATGTAGTTTTTCGAATCTCAGGCAAGATTATTGGTGTCTGGGTGGGCTCTAAGGTGAGTGGTGCAACCATGCACATTCGTAACTTTTTGGGCTTAGCCCTGTTTCCTCAGGCAGGTATTGCCATTGGATTGGCACTCTCTTTGCATAATGAGGCAGGATTTGAGCTGATGGCACCGATTGTACTGAATGTGATTATTGCCACAACGATGGTACATGAGCTTTTAGGTCCACTCTTTACCACCTATGTGATTAAACGCTCAGGCGATGCGGGCAATGGGGCTTAGCCTAGCATCGCAATCAAGATCAGAATAATGACAAACTCAATAATAAATCCGACTTTGTAGAAGAGTTCAGGGTTTCGTTCGATTAACGGCTTGGTGCTATCAAAATAGGGCTTAACCTTATTGGGATTGCTCAGTTCAAACATCATCTCAGAGTAGTTCTGATACCGCTTCTCATGATCGGCTTCAATGGCACGTAAAATTACCGAATTGAGCCAATCAGGAATGTTCTTGTTGTGCTTAATGGGGGGTGTAGGGGATTTAAAGTTGGGGGTCTGAAAGGGCTCTATCTCTCCATAGGGGAATTTTTGGGTGAGTGTTTCATAGAGGGTTACCCCAATGGCAAATATTTCACTGTTCTCATTGATGCTCGAGCCTGTAAAACGCTCAGGAGAGAGGTAAGATGGGGTACCTGCTTTGGACTCAATACTGTAGAGTTCGGTCATGGAGCCAAAATCGATCACTTTAAAGGTATGCTTACCATCCCGTTCGGAGACCATAATGTTTTCGGGTTTAATGTCGCCATGAACAAGGTCAAATTTAAGTAGATACTGCCCCATCTTTAGGAGCATCTTTCCTAGTGCAATGGCATCTTCGGTAGAGAGGGGACGTTTTTTGAGGTACTCTTTGAGGTCAACTCCCTCAATGGCGGTCATAATATAGTAGCGATGGGTACGGTTTTTAGGAACGATAGCCTTGGGAAAGAATCCCGCTTTGAGTCGATTGGAGTTCCACGCCTCTTTGACGTAGAGATCTAAAATAAGCGGATCGTCAATCGCCTCAACGGGAGCAAATTTAAGCACATAGTTTTGTCCCTTTTTCGAACACATCCACGTACGGTTGTTCTGAATGAGTGAACGTTCCAATCGATACCCATCAATGACCATCCCTTCGGTCAGTTTTTGAGGGATAATGAGATCTTGTTGTTTAAAGACCTGATAGCTATCTACACCTATAATATCAATGATCACTGCGGTGGTATCATCGGGGAGGTCATCTTTTTCTTGTTTACTAGCATAGCGAACCAAAAAATTGGCACCATTGGGAAGGTATTTTGATAGGGTATCCTCATCGAGTACGGTGTAGAGACCATCACTACAGAGTAGAATTTTATCTTTTGGGGCAATAATGTTCTCAAAATAGTAGGGGTCTACCTGTTTATCAATCCCGATCGCTTGGGTAAGTACCCCTTCATATCCCTCTTCTTCCATGGAGTGGTCAATGTTGAGCTGAGAGAGAATTCCATTACGTTGCATGTAGATACGGGTATCACCCACATTAGCACAGTAGATACGGTTCCCTTCGACAATTACCATGGCAAGTGTGGTAACAAGCTCAGGACGCTCGTAGTTGACCATCGACTCCTCATACAAAATGGCATTGATCGATTCGATAAAAGTACGAATGGACTTCTCAATGCTCCAACTTACGGGACGATTTTTAAAGTTGGTCATAAGATAGTTGGTTACCCGTCGGGCTGCCTCTGCTCCTGCCTCTGCTGAACCCACCCCGTCACACACAATGGCAATGGTTAGATCACCAATGGTTTTGACATCAAAAAAGTCATCCCCTTTAAGCTCTTTGCCTTTGGCTAGGGTAAAGCCTGATGTTTTTATCTTTTTATTTTTCATGCTTTGATTATAGATTATATTTTATATTTTGTCCGCTCTTTTATGCTTATATTTTAAACAAATAGTGCTACCATAGGAGAGATAATTAGTAAAAAGGAAAAAGTGTGTCAGAAAAAAGAGTCGCCACTGTAAGAATGGAAGAGAGCTACATGCAGTTAACCCTAGAGTATAGCGATGCAGAGTTTGAATCGTCGGTCTGTAAAAGTATTGTGGATCTAGAGCAGAAGCTAAAGATCTATCCAGAGGTGATTCATCGACGCGATAAGGATCATGGATACTGTACCATTGTAGAGTTTTCAGGAGATGAGTATAGTAGTAATCGAGCGTGTGGAACTTTTATTGAGGAAGTGATTGAGCAGTTGAACCTTAAAGATGTGGTAGAGTAGGACAAAGTCAAACAACGCAAGTGATCTCTACTTGCGTTGTTGTTGCTTTAAATACGTCCACCCGCTTGAACGCCCCATGTGGTTCTCCATCGGGTTTTGACCATCGAGATACCAATAATGGCAACCACCACCACGCCTGCAAAGATCATGAATCCCGCTGCGTATCCATCAAATGCCCCTTTTGACCAACCAAGGGTTTTAATGAGTGCGGTTCCACCAATTCCTCCCGCTGCACCAATGAGTCCTGTCATGATACCAATATCTTTACCAAACCGTTGAGGTACAAGTTGAAAGACCGCACCATTTGCCATACCAAGGTTTGCCATAATCAAAAAGAGTACCAAAATTGCAATCCAAAAAGGCAACACCACAACCGCATTAATTAGTGCCAAGATTGCCACCGCACCAAAGAAGATGTAGAGTGATTTAATCCCTCCTAATTTGTCGGCAACACCTCCCCCAATAGGTCGAAGAATGGCTCCTGCAAAGATGGTTAATGCACCAAAGTACCCTGCAATAACTTTAACATTGGGCTCATTAAACCACTCTAAACCAATGGCTGCCATGTCGACTTGATAGGTGTTCATTAGGTAGACCTTCATGTAGCCTGCGAATCCTACAAAGCCTCCAAAACTGATGGCATAAAAGAGGGCAAACCACCATGTATCTTTGTCTTTCATCAGTTTACCATAATCTTTGAGCTTCTTAGGATTGGCTTTGTAGACAGACTTTGGGGCATCTTTTGCCATAAAGAGATAGGTAACAAAGATAAGTGTCGAGAGGAGTCCACCCACAAGGAATACCGCTTCCCACCCCCAGAGTTCTGCAATCTTTGGAGCAAAGAGAAAGTCAACAACCACTCCAACATTACCCGCACCTGCAATACCCAAGACAACCCCCTGAAGCTTTGGTGGGTACCACTGTCCTGCTTGCGGTAGTGCCACAGCAAAAGAGGCTCCTGCAAATCCTAGTCCGAGTGCAACCAAAAGTAGTTCGTTGTAGCTGATGTGCTCTCCTCTAAAGTAGGCATAAAAGAGTACCGAAATCACAACCGATTGAGCCATAAGGGCGGTCTTTTTAGGTCCAAATTTATCGACCCCAAAACCAAGTAGAATACGCAAGAGTGCCCCAGAGAGAATTGGAATCGAGAGGAGTGTCGCCTTTTGGGCAGCACTCATCATAAACCCTCCTTGTGCCAGCGACTCTGCAATTTCAGTAGAGAGTGGACCAATCATTGTCCAGACCATAAATGAAAAGTCAAAGTACAAAAACGCAGCCAGTAGTGTTGGCCAGTGTCCTTGTCCCTTTAACGCTTTAAAGTTTGCCATAAAAAACTCCTATAAGTTTAAGTTAGGAGCATTATATTATAAAAGTTTTATTTATTGTTCAATTTGTTGTTTATTTTTTAAGCACAGTAAAAAAGTTAAAAAAGAGGGCAGAAGTAGCCCAATATCAAGGAGGAGAGATCTACCTATCTATAGGGAGCTACTTTACAAACTTATTTTTTGTTATCTTTTGAATTGGATAGAAGATAACATTTATAATTATAGTATATTATATATATAAATTTATATACTATATTGTATAAAAATTAATCATCTTTTTTTTCTATATCTTCTTTATCCATGATAAAACCAATAATTAGTAGTGCAACCACAAATAGAGAAACAGCTCCTATATAAAAATATTCCATTATTTTAACCTTCCATATTGTTTTGCTAATGACTTAAATCGGCTTTTTTCATCAATAGATTCAAAACCATTTGATGGAATATAATGAAAATTTGGATATTTATAGATCATAATATCATCTTGAAGTGAGATAATTTCATCAATTTGATCCCAATGCCACTCCTCTTGGTATGGTGAAGTAATTTTAAATCCTTGTTTATCAATAGTCATTTTAATTATTTTATTTTTAAAATTAGATTTTTCAAATGATTGTTTAGCACGTTTCTTAGCAATCATCTTTTTTCCATAATACCAATAAATAATTAGAATGGTACTAAAGAGAAGTAATTCAAATGCTCCTTTTTTAAGAGCTGCAACGACTCCAAACTGCATCATAGCAATTATTAACCAACCAATATAGCGTTTTGAGGAATGTTCAAATTGATATCGATAAGAGGCTTCAAAAAGCTTATCAATATTTTCTTCATTCCAAATATAATTTACTTTAATGGGCTTAGATGTGTTCATCACAACTCTCAATAATTAAATCGGATTTTTTAATACATCCTTGTTCTTCAAGTTTGTTTATCATTTTAAGTGTTTTTACATATTTTTCTTTAAATATTTTACTATTGATTTCATACTTTTTCTGCTCTTTTTTTGCATACCAATAAGCAATGGCAATAGAGGTGGCAAAAATGGAATAGATAAGAATTTGCCACTCTTTAAGGTCAAGTAAAACAATAAAATATTGAACTGAAAAGAGAACAAAAAATTCTATAGAAAAGATAATAACAAGAGTAGAACTCTGTTCAAAGTCAAGGGTATACTTTTCTATCTCTCTTAGATGAGCAAGATGTTCATTAACTTGTTTTGCCTCTTCTTTGCATTCTTCATTCAGTTTAGTAATATCAATATTACGAATATGTATATTGCTTAGATTGTATTCTATATTTATTTGTTCATAATCTTTTAAGATTTGAGGATGTTTATCTATGATCTCTAAGATCTCTTCTTCATTGACGTTGTGTTTACCAGCTATTTTTTGGACATCTTGTAGAACTAAATCATATAGACCAATATTTTTAATCTCATTGGCTACTCTAGGTAGGTGTATCAAGTAATTCCTTTACACTATTTTGGTTTATCTGTCACTTTTTTTCTTTGTGTTGGAACAAAGAAAGAAAGTAACCAAAAAAAAGAAAATCCAAAGAGCTATCGCTGTTAATGAACTTTATTTTTATTGGTATTGGTTTTTAAAAAAGAAATATCTTTTTGTAGGGTGCGTTTTTCAACGCACCGTTTTATAAATTTTAATTTTTATGATTCTCTGCTATTGTCTCAGGTTCAATACCAAAAGAGGCTGTTTTATCTTTTGCAGGAAGGAAGATACCAATAAGTCCTTTAATCCCTACTGACATAACTACATTAATAAGGAAAAGTAACCATGCAACCAATAACATGGTTCCACAAACTGCTGCAAGTATCATCCAAGTATTAAATTCACCATCTACATACAAGTGACGACGTAACATTCCATCTAATCCAGCCATTCCCATAAAGGCACCCATACCAATACCCCCAATAAGGTGTAACCAATAGTGTGCATTAGAGAGTTTACTAGAGAATAATTTGGTATTATTTGTTACAATTGGCCAAAGTACATAAACAGCGGAATATAGTGTCATATAAAGACCAACAATAAGAGCAACATGTACATGAGCTCCAATAATCCATTGCGTATTATGAAGAACTCTGTTCATACCCATATCAGCTTGGATAATTGCTGCAGGAACTGCAAGACCAAACCCAACCAAACCACCAAGTAAATACTTAAGTTCCATGGTCATTTTAAGTGGACGTGCTTTCCAAAGTGTAACAAGGGTAATAAAGAGTGCAAGACCTTGAGTTAATAACTCAAATGCTGTAACCATTTCACCTGAAATTAGTTTCATCATCTCTGGTTGACCTTGGTCAGCTAGAAGGTGGTGAGACCATACCATCCATGAGACTAACAGCTCAAGCATAAGAGCAGCTCTTGCTACGTTTTCCATAAAAAGTTTTTGACCAGTAATCAAAGTAGCCAATAAATACCAAGAACCTGCCACATAAATTAGTACCAAACCATCAGCCACAAGATCAAGTCCCCACCAAAAGTAGTTTTTGTAAAGAAGAGCATCAATGGTTGCAACATTTAAAGGATGTCCACTAGCATCAAAAATTAGATAAACTAAAACTAGGACTCCTGCACTAAGAATAACAACTGCATCAAGGAAAGTATCTACGGTACCACGGAAAATTGCAACAACAGGTAGTGCAAGAGCTGGCTCTTTTGAATAAGGTGGTTTACCTGTAAGTTTATGCCAAAGATTAAGCATACCATCAATACCAAATCCAGAGATTAGAAGCTCTTTGGTTGTTTTATCTTTGTGCACTCCGACTCTTGCAAAAATAGTTGCGTAGATGTTATAGATAAATCCAAAGGTTCCCAACATAATAAGAGCCACACCGATAATAAAAATGATACCACCAATAGCACTAAATTGTGTTGTATCTGCAGGAAGAGGCCAATAGAGAGTATAAAGTGGTGCATATTGCCATGCAAAAGCAGCAATCCAAGCTAACGCCGTACCAGCAGTGATTAATCCCCATGTCCAGTTTGCTAATTTAACACTATAGAGTGGTTTTTTTGTTAAGAAAGGCACCAAAAAAGTAAAAGCAGCAAAAACCAACTGATAAGTTGAACCAAAAATACCAACAATAGGGTGCACGGTCATAATAGAAAAATAATGGTCAGGATGGGAGAACATCTCAGGTAGAGGATTAGATGGACCCGTTTGAACCATTCTCATAATCATACCTTCTATCGCAACAAGACCATAGAAAAGAAAACTAACTATAACAGCTCTAAGTGTCACCTTTTGTAGTGCATTTAAGCTAGTGTGGTCAAAATTTGTACCACTTATTAAATTTTTCATTAAACTCATTATTTTTTACCTCCCTCTTCTTTACATCCAACAACTTCAAGCCATTTCTTGACTTTCATGAGGTCTTTTCCTGTATGCTCATCATAAGCATCTGGTCCAGAGTATTCAGTTGAGAGAACATCAAATACACCATTATGCTTAAAAGTCCAAAGAATATCATTTGGATCTAAAATACCGTTAACATCTGTACCAGGGTTGACTTGCATCTGCATTACTAGAGAACCATCTTGTCTAAAGAGTCCAAAACCGTACACTAAGTCATGGCTTGTTACATTAAATTTAATGGTTTGACCACACTGTACGGTTACATGTTTTGGCATATCTACCCATTTATGGTCTTTTATTGAGAACTCATAATTTGCATCAGGTTTAATCTCGTGTCTAGTAATATCTTGAGATACCCAAGGAATTGTATTGTATGTAAAGATATGGTGTCCTACTCCCATAGCAACTAAAAAACCAATATAAGTATAAAATGGTATACGTACAATGGATTTCGCTTTCTCTTCTCGTGTTAGGTTATACCCAAACCATGCAATAACTGAGATAATCAGCAGTGAATAGATGGAGTAGGCAAACCAGTGAAACGACAATAACTCGGCTGAGTTGGTAAATGTCATTCTCTTCTCCTTATATTTTTTATAGCTTAATAAACTATATTAATAATTTAACTAAAAATAATAATATAGATTATTGCGTGTAAAGATTTTAAGATGTTAATACTCCTAAATACTTGATTCAGATCAATTAAATAATCATTTTTATGATTAAAAAATAATCATTTTATAATTTTGTAACAATTATTTTGGATCTTTTTGAGTTTGATTTAGAGAAAGGATTCTATTTAATCTATTTATCCCTTCATAGAGATTAAAAAATAAATAATTATTTGATTAAAATTTGGACATCTAGTTTATTTGAGACTAAAATTGTCTAAATAATAATCACCTATTTGAATTATTCTTTTAATTTCTTCATTATAATTACCCTAGAAAATAAATCCAAGGATGGGGTATGTCGATTTTAGCACAAGCATTTGAGAAGCGAAATAAAAAACAGAACAAAGTAGAGGTTACCAAAGCGTTAAAAACACCCATGGAGGTTTATGAAAGACTCGAATCCATTGCCCAAGCGGGTTATGAAGGATTAGCCAAAGAGGAGAGTGCCTATTTTTTAAAATGTTTTGGGCTCTTTGATAAGGGTGAGGATTTTATGTTGCGTGTGCGGGTGCCCATTGGTCAGTTGAGTAATGAGCAGGCGATCCGTATCGGAGAGGTTGCCAAGGCGTATGGGGATGACTATATTGATATTACCACCCGCATGCAGATAGAGTTACGCTACATTCAGATTGAAAACATCGCCAAGGTGCTCAAAGCTCTCGATGAGGTGGGCATTACCACCTTTCAGACGGGGGTCGATAATCCTCGAAATATTGTAGCCGATCCGTTAGAGGGCATTGCGTTTGATAACATTATTGATGTCAAGCCTATTGTGGATGCGTTACAGGAGCGATTTTTACAAAAGCCCGAGTGGATCTCGGCACTGCCACGGAAGTTTAACACAGGAATTTTGGGTTCTATGTCTAACAGCTGTAATATCTTTGGACATGATTGCTGTTTTGTGCTTGCCAATCGTGAGGGGAACTTTGGGTTTAATGTCTATTTAGGAGCACGGGTGGGTGTTCAAGCCAAAGATGCCAACCGTTTTGTTGCAATTGATGAGGTAGAGCCTTTTTTTATGGCGTTGCTTGAGACCTTTAAGGAGTTTGGTTATCGTGATAATCGCAACAAAAACCGTTTGCATTTTCTGCTTCAGGATGTAGGGATTGAGGCGTTTGTTAGTGCTGTTGAGGCACGAGCGGGTCGTGAGTTTGCCCCTGCGGGTCAGACCTTGGTACAGTCACAAAATATTGCCATGGGGTCGAATCGAGTACTTCAGCGAAATGGAAAGTATGCCCATAAGATTATTGTCCCTTCAGGGATCTTTTCGGGGAGTGATCTGATTACCTTAGCCGAGCGTGCCAAAGGGTTTGGCTCGGGAAATCTGCGTTTGACTTACGATCAAAATATCTATGTGATCGATATTGACCCTGCGGCACTTGATGCGTTTGAGTCAACCACCATTTTTGCCAAGTACCATAAGTTTAACAACCTCTACTTTAATGATATGATTGCGTGTGCGGGAACGGCAACGTGTAGTTTTGCGGTGATCCCCAATAAACCCGACGCGATCGAGATGGCGGAGTTTTTAAAATCTGAGATTCCTATTGAGTCGGGCATGGTACGCATGAACTGGTCAGCATGCCCCAAAGGGTGTGGGGTACATGGCATTGGAGATATTGGATTTGAAGGGTGTAAAGCCAAAGATAGCCAAGGCAACCGTGTTGATGGGGTGCACCTCTTTTTAGGAGGAAAAATTACCCGCGAAGCCAAAGAGGCAAAAATATTGCACAAATCGCTTCCCATTACCGAAGCAAAGCACCATGTAAAGTATCTGCTTAAAACCTACGATCGTCTAAAACTACGGGGTGAGAGCTTTGAAGCCTTTGAGGATCGCTATCTAGGAGCGAATTACTCCTACCAAGCAGTTGGCTTTTTTACCAAGATCAACTATATTCTCAATGAGAAGCTGGGGCTAAATGTAATGTTTGAGCTTGATCGTGAGCCCAAAACCTATAAAAAAGAGAATTTTGAGGTCTTTGATTTTGGCTTAAAGCTCTTTAAACTCCTTACAGGAGAGAAACGTTATGTGGGGGTTGAGGATTTTGAACCCATTAAGATTCAAGCCCGTAAGATTAAACGCAATGAGGTGACCAAACTCAACCCAAAAGTTCCCGAGAAGCTCAGTGAAGTGATCTATATGATGACTGATAATGATCGAAAAACTCGAGCAATGGTCTTTTCAGAGGTGATGGTAGCACTTAAGGGGATATAATCTCTCCCCTTGAGAGGCTCTCTATTTGAAGAGTTGGTTCCAGTTATCGATACGGTAACCGATTTTTCCAATGGCTTTAAAATTTTGAAAATCAGAATCATTTAGCCATGTGTAACCCAACTCCATCCCAAAAAAGATATGGTTGGTAAACTCTTTTTCAAGACTTCCACTTACACCTACTCCCATGAGGGTATCTTTAGAGGTGTTGTCTGAGTCTACGTAGCTAATCTCAAAAGAGGGTCCCACACCCAGTTGAAACTGATCGGTAAACTGAAAGATATAATGGGGATTCATGCCCAACGTGATAAGTTTATCGTGGTGGTCATAACGGCTCAGAGAGATCTGTTGTCGAATGGGGCGTTGTTTGCCTTGGAGTAGACGACAAGGCATTGAGAGTTCAACCCCTACAATGTCGCCACTGTAGCTTTTGTCTTGATTAAGCTCTTCGCTTCCCCAGATGAGTGCGATCCCTTTTGAGATCTCTTGTGTGGCTTGTGTTGGGAAGAGATGCAACTCTTCTGCCACCATTGGCGAGGTAATGCCCATCAGTATCATGATGGATAAGACTGTTTTTTTCATTTATTCCCCTTATGATTAATAGAGGGGATTATATACTATTATTTATTAATAAGTTCGAAAATAATAATTTATTATTGGGTTATTAGCCATGGGTAGCTACGAAACATGGTATGAAGATAGGTTCCCCAGATTTTGCCTTGAGACCAGCTTCCTGCTTCTCCTTTGGCAGAGGGGGTTTTACGCAGTGGATCAAAGCCCTTTGCTAAGCTTTCTGGGCTAGGACGGGTATAGTGAAATGCGTGTCCTTTGATGCCTATTTCGTTATGGTAGTACCCCAAACGAACAAAACGTTTCTCGAGTTGAAATTCGATATCCAAAATACCACTCATCTTTTTTTCATCAACCGCTTTGCCCAGATAGAGCAGTCCCGCACACTCGGCATAGATAGGTTTACTTTGGGCATGCTCAATCAAGGAGGCTTTAAACTGGTGAGCGTTTTTAATACGTTCATACGCCTCTTGGCTCTCGACATACCCTCCACAGATATAGACCCGATCGCAATCGGTTGGAATGGGTTGGTCTTGTGTGGCATCAATAAGGATCACCTCGCTAAAGATCTCTCTTAAGAAGCAGAGATTATCGTAATAGAGAAACGAAAAGTTTTGATCGTGAACAATGGCAAGCTTCTCATCAAGATGTTTAGACGAGGGAAAGGGATAGACTACATTGGTAGCAATAGGTGGGCTCTTTTGTGCAAGGGTCTTTAAGCGTGCTAGATCAATATGCTCCAAGACCTCTTGGCTGATCTGCTTTATCTTATTAAGATCTTTAAGATCCAGACCTAAATGGGTGTTGCTAAGTGCGGGCAGATTTTTTTGAATCCAGCCCAGTACCATAATCTGAGGATGATCGGTTTCGATCTGTTTTTTAATTAGGGCATAGTGCATCGCCGAAGAGAGCTTGTTAAGTACCACAGCTTGGATGGTATTCTCCTTTTTATAGCTTAGTAACCCTTGGAGCACTGCGGAGATGGTAATGTAGCTTCCGCTTCCATCGAGTACCAAAATGGTAGGAATATTAAGCAGTCTAGAGACCGAGTAGGCACTACACCCTCTGTTTTCGCCATCATAAAATCCCATGACCCCTTCGAGAATATTGATCTGCTTATTGGCATAACGCCGATAGATCCATGCCACTTGCTCTTTACTCATAATAAAGCTGTCTAAGTTAACCGAATCGACCCCACAGACCTGTTTATGAAACTGAGGATCGATAAAATCAGGGCCAATCTTAAAAGGGCGAACCGATTCTCTAAAGTGATAGAGCAGGGCAGTGGTGAGAATGGTCTTGCCTTGGTTGGAGGCAATAGCAGAGATGCAGAGGCTATTCACTCGCTTTGAGCTCCCCGTTCATCTCATACTTATTAAGATACCCTCGCGGGGTAAGAACCCATCCATTTTTGGTGTATCGTGTCTGAGAATTACCCACAATAATAAGTGTGGACATGGTGATCTCAGGATGCTCTATATCTTGTTCAATTAGATCGGTGGTGGTGGTGATGGTGATCTTCTCTTTGTCTCGTCCCACATGCGAAGCAATAATGGCGATGCGTTCCTCTCCTTCGCTTAGGGCTTTGAGAAAATTTTGATAGGGGAGGATTCGTTTTTTGGATTTGGGATTATAGATCCCCAAGACCATATCCGCATCGAGGCAGTTGCGTACTCGTTTATCGATAATATTAATATCGGTGAGTTTATCCGAAAGCGAGATCACTGCAAAATCTTGACTCACAGGAGCCCCAATGCGTGAAGCGGTGGCTAAAAAAGAGGTGACTCCTGCAATAGAGATCACTTCGATCTGATCCCAAAGATTCTGCTCATCGATCAGCTCCACAACGAGTGTTGCCATCCCAAAAACGTTTACATCCCCATTGGAGATGATGCAGGTGGTTTTGCCCTCTTTGGCATAATTAATCGCCTCTTGACAGCGGGCAATCTCTTTGGTCATTCCTGACATAAAGACAGGTTTGTCACCAATAAGTTCCTTAAGCTCTTTGACATAATTACGATACCCCACCACTGCTTCGCACTCACTTAGTGCCTCTAGGGCTTCGGTGGTCATGTATTTGGTGCCACCTGCACCGCTACTTAAGATATAGAGTTTATGTGCCATAATGATTGCTCCTGTGGAAAAATTTTGGCTTTATAGCATCTTTTTATAAAGGAGTTGCTTGAAGTATATAGAATATTTATTGCATCTTATGAAAAAGGGTTTTTTAATACTTAAAAATTATCAATAATTGCAAAATGTATAAAAAATTTTTGTTTTTCATTAACTTTTTGTTATTCTTTTGTTATCTTTTTGTTATACTTGACGGGGGAGAGAAAGAAACAAAGGAGGATATTTATGGAGACCTATCTTACAGAGGAGCAACTGAGCTACTTTCGATTGGATCTAGAGGAGAAAAGAGCCAAAATTTTAGCCAATTTGGCATTGAGTTCACAGGAGGTAAGTGGATGTGCGGTAATGGGAGATGAGACCGACCAAGCCTCTTACTTTCAAGGAATTAATACCTATCGAAGTATCAACAAACAGCAAGAGCAGATGCTTGAAGAGATTGAAGATGCCCTTAAGAAGATTAAAGAGGGTACCTATGGGGAGTGTGCCATGTGTGAAGACCATATTCCTATCGAACGACTCAAGGTCAAGCCATTTGCACGATACTGCATTGGTTGTCGAGAGGTGATTGAAAAGCAAGAGGGGCTTGCTAAATAGCCCCTGCAATGGTGATTGCACCAAAGTAGACCTCTTTTTTAATGATTAAGGTTTGATACGTTGATGCCAAGAGGGCACTGGGTTCTGCAACCCCTTTGAGTCCAAAAAATTTGGTCGAAGCGGAGGGAGAGAACTGCTCTTGGAGTCTATTGATGGATGCTTTGTCAAAAAACGTTATGGGGAGATGATGTTTTTTAACAAAATCCAAGAGTCCTG